>TARA_R100001369_G_scaffold31211_4_pt1 | contig 65179 bp, 53 predicted proteins | sample TARA_R100001369 | Tara Oceans TARA_R100001369 (sample SAMEA2621528) | marine metagenome | biome: marine biome (ENVO:00000447); feature: surface water layer (ENVO:00002042); material: "saline water (ENVO:00002010), including plankton (ENVO:xxxxxxxx)" | depth 5 m
AAGCTCTGAAATTTAGTTTTTGTGATTCGGAATTTACCAGCTTTGAATCTTCATGAGCAAATTAACTTAGTTCCGGAGCTTTTCAATAGCCTCAACCACTGCGCTATGAGTCACTACATTAGTTTTGAAGTGTTCTATAATGTTAGTTTTTTCTTCAGCTGTAGCCTCAAACTGATTTAAAATATTCATTAAGTGCATTTTCATATGGCCTTCTTGAATACCAGTTGTTGTTAAAGACTTTACAGCGGCAAAGTTTTGTGCTAAGCCAGCAACAGCTACAATTTGCATTAAGTCTCTAGCACTAGGTTTTTCCAATAACTCTAAAGAAAATTTGACTAGTGGGTGTAAATTGGTTAATCCACCAACAGTTCCTAGTGCTAATGGAATTTCTATCCAGAATTTAAAAACACCGTTATTTATACTACAATGGGTTAAGCTCGAGTATTTTTCTTGTCTAGACGCATAAGCATGCACACCAGCTTCAACAGCTCTAAAATCGTTCCCTGTTGCTAATACGACGGCATCTATACCATTCATAATACCCTTATTGTGAGTAACAGCTCTAAATGGTTCTATTTCTGCAATATTTATGGCTTGTTTAAACTTCTGTACAAAAAGTTCGGGATTGGGAATGTCTTTGCTTTTTAAATCTTCAATATTACAAGATACTTCTGCTCTAACTAAACAGTTTGGGACGTAGTTAGAAAGAATACTCATAACGATATCTAAATCCCCTTTTAGACCGGTTTCAGCTTCATTTTTAAATGTTTGTGCAAATTGCTCTAAACAAGAATTAATAAAATTCGCACCCATGGCGTCCAAAGTCTCAAACGTTGCATGTAATTGGTAGTAGTTTGATAATTCTTTAGTTTTATCTCTCAGTTCAATATCTAAGATACCACCACCTCTTCGTACCATGTTTTTAGTAATGTCTGATGTTGAAGAAATGAGAAGCGGTTTTGTTTTTTCAAAAAATGACTCTAAAGTTTTAAAATCACCATTGTAGGTAAAGTGTACTTGGCCAATTTTTTCTGTTGAAATTACTGTAGTTTTAAAACCACCGCGATCAAACCAAAATTTTGCAGCTTTACTTGCAGCAGCAATAACAGAGCTTTCTTCTATGGCCATTGGTATAGTGTAAAGCGTGTCGTTTATTAAAAAATTAGGAGCAACACCTAAAGGTAAATAGTAGTTTGTAATAGTATTTTCAATAAACTCATCATGTAATTTTTGGAGCTTTTCATTTGAATTCCAATATTGTGTAATGAGCGTTTTTGCGCTGTCTTTGTCTGTAAAATAAGTATTAATAAGCCAATCAATTTTATCTAATTTTGAAAGCTTACTAAAGCCAGAAATAGCGTTAGCCATGTTTGTTTAAATTTAAAAAGATAAAGATACTTAGGATTGGTATAAAATGAGTCTTTAAACTATTATTATTGCGGATTTACTCTTAAAAATAGCGATTTTTTGCATAATTTTTAGTAAACTTGGCATTGTTTTATTGAAAAAAGATAACATGAAATTAAGACACTTAATTACAATTGTAGGATTTTTAACAACCACAATAATTTATTGTCAAGACAAACAGATCTCACTCGAAGACATTTGGGGAGGAACTTTTAGAACGCAAGGTATGCAAGCTTTGCATTCTATGGATAACGGAAAACAGTATTCTGTTTTAAATTTTGATAGGCAAAATAGAACAGCAACAATCGATATTTACGATTATAAAACTTTAGAAAAAGTTAAAACCTTGGTATCTTCAGCTGATATAGCTGAGATTCAAGGTTTTTTTGATTATAGCTTTAGTACAGATGAATCTAAAGTCATCTTAACAACCAATTCTATTCCTGTATTTAGACGTTCCACTTTAGGTGAGTTTTATATCTATGACATTGCGTCAAAAAAAGTAACTAAAGTGTCGGACGATTTGGTACAAGAACCAACATTGTCGCCAGATGGTAAAAAAGTGGCTTATGGTTTTGAGAATAATCTGTATGTTAAAGACCTAGCTTCTGGTAGTGTTGAGCAAATCACCTTTGATGGAGAAAAGAATAAAGTGATTAACGGTATTACCGATTGGGTTTATGAAGAAGAATTTAGTTTTGTAAGAGCTTTTGATTGGAATGCGGATAGCAATCAAATTGCTTTTATTCGTTTTGATGAAACTGAAGTGCCAGAATTCTCAATGGATGTTTTTGGCTCAGAATTGTACCAAACGCAACAAGTTTTTAAATATCCTAAAGCAGGCGAGGCTAATTCTAAAGTAACTTTATATTTATACAAATTAGGTTCAGAAAAACTTCAAGAACTAAAAGTAGATAAAGCATATCAAGATTTTTATATTCCGAGATTAGAATGGACTAAGGATGCTGATGTATTAAGTGTTCAATTAATGAATCGTCATCAAAATGAATTAGATCTTTGGATGATAAACACTAAAAATAATACGTCTAATTTGGTTTTAGCAGAAGAGGATAAAGCATACGTCGATGTAACATTCAACTTAACATTCTTAAAAGATGATAGCTTTATTTGGACGAGTGAAAAAGATGGTTACAACCATATTTATCATTATGCTGAAGATGGTAAGCTGATCAATCAAGTAACTGAAGGCAATTGGGAAGTGACTAATTACTATGGTTTCAATGAAAAAGAGAATTCAATTTATTACCAATCTGTAGAGAATGGTTCCATTAACAGAGATGTGTATTCTATTAAATTAAATGGAAAAAAGAAAAAACGCCTAACCAAAACAGATGGAACTAATAGCGCTTCTTTTAGTGCAGATTTTACGTATTTTATCAATACACATTCTAGTGCAACAACACCTCAAGAATATACGCTAAACAGTTCAAAATCTGGTGATGTTGTTAAAAGCATTAAGGATAACATTAGCTTATCAGAGAAAGTTGGAAATTATATAACATCTAAAAAAGAGTTCAGTACTATAAATGTTAATGGCAATGACTTAAATATGTGGATAATTAAACCTGCAGATTTCGATGCCAATAAAATCTATCCATTATTTATGTATCAGTATTCTGGTCCTGGTTCTCAGCAAGTAGCTAACCGTTGGAATAGTTCTAATGATTATTGGTACCAAATGTTAGCACAACAAGGTTACATAATAGCTTGTGTAGACGGCAGAGGAACAGGGTTTAAAGGAGCGGATTTTAAGAAAGTAACACAAAATGAACTTGGTAAATACGAAGTTGAAGACCAAATCGCTGCAGCTAAAAAATTAGGTACGTTACCTTATGTTGATGCAACTAGAATGGGAATTTGGGGTTGGAGTTACGGTGGTTTTATGAGTAGTAATGCCTTGTTTAAAGGTAACGATGTTTTTAAAATGGCAATTGCTGTAGCGCCAGTAACGAGTTGGAGATTCTACGATACTATATATACAGAGCGTTACATGACAACTCCACAAGAGAATGCAAGTGGTTATGATGAAAATTCACCAATAAATCATGTCGATAAGTTAAAAGGTGATTTCTTGTTAATTCACGGTTCTGGCGATGATAATGTACATTTACAGAATACCATGCGTATGGTAGAAGCATTAATTCAAGCAGATAAACAGTTTGAATGGATGGTGTATCCAGATAAAAATCATGGTATTTATGGAGGCAATACAAGGCTTCATTTATACAAAAAGATGACCAATTTTATAAATAGAACTTTAGGTGATAAGCTTCAAGGTAATATTAAAGAATAATAGGGTTTGTCTAAGTTTAAACTAACTATTAATACTAACTAATATAATTATATATGGAATTTAAATTTGGAGGTTCAGCAGAGAACCAAAAAACTGTTTTAGGACATCCGGCTGGTTTGTTTGTATTGTTCTTCACAGAAATGTGGGAACGTTTTTCTTATTATGGAATGCGAGCATTATTAGTGCTCTTCTTAACAGCTGCTATCCTTGGTGATGGTGGTTGGGGCTGGGAACGTTCAGAGGCACTTTTACTTTATGGTTGGTATACAGGATTAGTATATATCACACCCATTATTGGTGGTTTTATTGCGGATAAGTTTACAGGCTATAGAAATGCTGTAGTTATTGGAGCTTTTTTAATGACTTTAGGTCATGCTTCAATGGCATTAGAAGTTACTGCAGATATGTTTTTCTATATAGGATTAGGTCTATTAATTGTTGGAAATGGCTTATTTAAGCCGAATATTTCATCAATGGTTGGTCAACTTTATAAATCACAAGGAAAAGAGAAAGATGCTGGTTATACTATTTTTTATATGGGTATTAATGCTGGTGCCTTTTTGGGTATTTTATTATGTGGTTATATTGGTGAATCAGTAGGCTGGCATTATGGTTTTGGTTTAGCTGGAATTTTCATGTTTTTTGGTATGTTACAATTCTATTTTGCTCAAAAAATCTTTGGAAAGATTGGTCTTTCGCCTAAAAATTTAGAAGATTTTGACGATATTATAGAGGACTCAGTCGAAGAAACAAAAGATGTACTTGAGGAAGTTGCAGATCAAGCTTCAGAATCAAAAATTACTGCTGATAGGCTAAAAGTAATAGGTGTGTTTTCATTCTTTACAATATTCTTTTGGTGGGCGTTTGAACAAGCAGGTGGTTCTATGACCATCTTTGCAGCAGATTATACAGACAGAGTATTAGTCGGTGACGGAGCTACAACATTTAAGATATTTAATACGATCCTAACCGTTGTTCCAATGTTAATTATAACTTGGGTACTAATTATGTTATTCAAACAAACATATAAGAAGTTTGCATTATCAAATATCCTTCTAGGGACAAGTTTCGTTATTATATGGGGAATTGTAATTTGGATGTTAAATAAAGAATTTAATGCTGAAGTTGCTGAAGTAAAAGCGTCTTGGTTTGGAATTTTAAATTCATTTTTTATTATAGCCTTCGCACCTTTATTTTCTAAAGTATGGGAAAGTAAATACAATCCTTCAGGACCAGTTAAATTTGCAATTGGTTTAATGCTGCTTGGTCTCGGTTTTGGGATTTTAGCTTATGGCTCTATGGGGATTCCGTTAGGAGCTAAAACAGCTTCTGTAAGCATGTTGTTTTTAGTATTTGCTTATTTATTCCATACCCTTGGTGAACTATGTGTATCACCTGTTGGTTTATCTTATGTAAGTAAATTAGCACCAATAAAATTAGTGGGTATGATGTTCGGTATCTGGTTCGTTGCTAATTTCATTGCTAATTTTGCGGCTGGTTTAACAGGTAGTTATATAGACCCAATAGTAGAGGAATATGGTATGAGTGTATTCTTTTTAATTTTTACTGCTATTCCTGTGGCTGCAGGTATTGTAATGTTAATTTTAAACAAAACATTAATTAGAATGATGCACGGTATAAGATAGTTCTAAAACCGTTAAAATAAATTAAAAATGCTCCTCTTCAGGAGCATTTTTTTGTAAGTTCGGCATAAGAATTGCAACAAAGATAAATATGAGAAATATATTATTTATAATGGTTTTGGCACTATTAACATCGTTTAAGCCAATATCAAAAGATACCAACACAGCAGATAAGATTAACTGGATAACTATAGAAGAAGCTATTGCGCTTCAGAAAAAGGAGCCAAGAAAAATTATGATGGATGTTTATACCAATTGGTGTGGTCCTTGTAAGATGCTAGATAAGAATACATTTCAGAATCCAGACGTTGTTGAGTACATGAATAAAAACTATTATGCTGTAAAATTTAATGGAGAAGGCAATGCATCTGTCACTTTTAAAGACAAGACATTTGGAAACCCAAATTACGATCCTGCAAAAGCAAACAGAAGAAATAGCGCGCATGAGTTTGCAAACTATTTGAAAGTTAGTGCATATCCTACAATGGTGTTTTTTGATGAAGAGGCAAATTATATAACGCCAATAACAGGTTACTTAAAACCACAGCAGTTAGAATTGTACCTAAAAATGTTTAAAGCAGATGAGCATATAGGCATGGATACCCAAGAAAAATTCAATGAATATTTTAAAGCCTTTAAGCCTTCATTTAAACAGTAAAGCAAATAAAATTAGTTTATAATATAGGCTCCCTTTTCGTTGGTTTGATGAAAAGGGATTTTTTTATGCGTGCATGTAGCTTTCCAACGTTTAACATAAGACTTGTAATTGCTGGCATCTGCAATAATTAGCTCGGGTTGTAAGCTATCAATCATACGGTTAAGGTTTAGTTTTGGCGAGTTTCTAAGTATAATATAATTGGGTTTAAAACTTAATCCTTTGTAAACCCCTAAACTATCAATGACTAAAATAGATTTTTTTTTAAATTGATAAATTGACTGTAAACTGTCTGTTCTAACAGAATCTATCGTCTCACCAACTTTAAAATTCTTTATAACGTTATCTCCTTTTTGTTTTGACGTACCTAAATTATGATGCACCATAAATTGGTCCTTGTTTTTTTGACCAATCATTGAATATCTGCTTTTATTAAAAACAACAAAAGCATCATCTTGTACTTTATATCTGTTGTAAAACGAAATACTTTGAAAAGAAATAATTGCAATCAAGCTAAAAGCAATCCATTTAAAATTCCTGAATTTGTAAACTTGTATCAAAGCAACAATTATCAAATATGAACAAATGACCTGAAGTATTGTAAACGGAATGTCTCTAAATAAAAAATCTTCAAATTGAGCTACCCAAGCAATAAACGCATTTAAACTATCAATAATAAAACTGTAAGCAATTACTATAAAATCATGTAACATATTCATAAGTGCCAGAGCGATAACTAATAATCCAAACCCTAGAATTAAACCTAAAAAAGGAATTACAACAATGTTTGAAATGAAGAACAAGCCAGGGAATTGATGAAAATAAAACAGACTAATAGGTACAACTCCTGCTTGTGCTGCAAGAGTCACTGTAAAGACTTGCCACAATTTATCGGTTACTAAATACCTTGGTTTCCATAATTTATAAAGTATCGGTTGCACACTCACAATGCCTAAAACTGCGAGATAACTCATTTGAAAACCGACTTCGAACAAAAAAGTAGGTTTAACCAATAAAATGAAAAATGCTGAAATTACTAGAGTGTTATAAATATTAGTCGGTCGTTTTAAGTGCATCGCAATACTAATAATACTAAACATGGTTACTGCTCTAGTAACAGAGGGTGATAACCCTGCAATTATAGCAAAAGACCAAAGAATAGTAATTAAAACGATAGGTCTTATATAATTACCATATTTAAGATAGAGTAGTGGCTTAAAAATAAAATTGAGAATCCATAATAAAATACCAACATGAAGTCCTGAAATAGCTAAAATATGAATGGTCCCCGAATTCACATAATTAGTATAGGTTGTTTTATCAATAGTTTGGCGCTGACCTAGTAGTAGCGCATTCATAATACTAAGCGCTTCATCTTTAAATCCTGCTTCTATAAGTTTTGAGTTAATAGTGGTTCTTAATTGATCTGCAAAACCATAAATTGTAGTTTTTGAATTTGAGACCGTCATTAATTCATCAGACTCTAAATACAGTTGATTATAAACCTGTTTTAATTCTAGATAGGCACTATAGTCAAATTGATGTGGATTTAAAGGTTTCTGAATTTTCTGTACTTGCGCAGAAGTAAATAGTATATCATCCACAGATAAAGCTGTGTTCAAACTGTCTTTCCTGATATTAATTAATAATTTGCCAGACGCAGTTTTACCATTAATAGAACTTGTTGAAACAATGTACTTATAGTTGTAATTATCAGGTTTTAAACGCTCTTTAATTTTGAAAGTTATAGTATTAAAATTTTCTAAGGAATTTAGATTTGTATAATGATTAACTTGTATTTTTTCATTTTGAGTAGTATAAGAGATCATTCCAATACCCATCATAGATAAGCAAGATAGTATTCCAAATAGCGGAAGTCTATCTATTTTAGATTTTAAGAATACCCAATAGATACCAATAAGAATTACTAATCCAAGAGTTAAATATAAAGGCAGTTTGTAATCTGGCTTAGCATAGTGTGCTAAAACAATACCAGCAATTAAGCAAATTGTTAATTTTATTAAAGAGAAATTTAGTAACTTCATAAGAATCAGTTACTAATATATAAAAAGTATTACAAAATACGTCTAGCTTGTACAAAAGCAAAATACCAATACTTTTCTGTTATCGAAGAAATCATAACACCTCTACTCGACGATGCATGTATAAATTCTACATCACCTTTACTTATGTTTGAAACAATTCCGACATGATTAACCTTTCTACTATTTTTTTTAGTCGCAAAAAAGACTAAATCTCCAATATTTACTTCTTTAAGATCTATCCAAGACCCAGTGCTTTTCAATCCAGAGGTCGTTCTAGGAAGACTGATATTATGTTTGTTAAAACTTGTATAGATAAGACCAGAGCAATCCATACCACGTTTGGTTGTTCCTCCGTATTTGTAGCGTGTGCCGTTAAATGTTTTGGCATATTTTACAATACTTGTGGCTTTATTAGAAGCTTTGGCAGTTGTTTTTACTTTTACAGTATGTGTTTGTGTTTTTTTGCTGGTGTACGATTTCTTTGCTTTACAGCTGCTTAGAAAAAGAATGATTAAAATAAAAGGTAATATTTTTTTCATATTATGAGATAGCATTAAAAATTAACTCAGCAGTTTTTTCACTTGCCCCTCTTCCGCCAAGCTTTAGTTCTAAATCATAATAATCTAAAAATAACTGTTCGCGTTTTTCGGTTTGTAAAATGGCAGTTAATTCTTTTTTTAAACGTTTTTTATTTAAATCTCCTTGAATTAACTCTGTCACTACCTCGCGGTCCATTATTAGGTTGACCAATGAAATATATTTCAAAGTAATAATACGTTTTGCAATTTGATAAGATATTGCATTTGCTTTATAACAGACTACTTGAGGTACTTTAAACAGAGCTGTTTCTAAAGTTGCAGTTCCAGAAGTGACTAAAGCTGCTGTAGAAATAGTTAAAAGATCGTATGTTTTATTAGAAATGAACGAGACATTGTCTTGTTTTATAAAACTTTTGTAAAAATCATAATCCTGACTAGGAGCTCCCGCAATTACAAACTGATAATCCTTAAAGCTATTTACTAAGCTCAGCATAATACCAAGCATTTTTGTTATTTCTTGCTTTCGGCTTCCAGGTAATAATGCAATTATTGGTTTATCGCTAAGTTGATGTTCTTTTCTGAATGATTTTAAATCTATCTGTGGTCTATCTGCTATAGCATCAATAAGTGGGTGTCCAACAAAATTAACGTCATAGTCGTATGTGTCATAAAAAGCTTTTTCAAACGGAAGAATACAGTACATAGCATCAACATAACGTTTAATTTTATCTACACGATTAGCTCTAGAGGCCCAAACTTGTGGAGAAATATAATAATGCGTTTTGTAATTAAGTTCTTTTGCCCATTTGGCTATGCGAAGATTAAATCCGGAATTATCAATAAAAATAATAACATCTGGTTGAAATTTTTCAATATCGCTTTTACAGAATTTTATAAGCCCTAATATTTTTCTGAGGTTAAAAATAACTTCAGCAAAACCCATAAATTGCCGCTCTTTGTAGTGCATTACTAAGTCCCCTCCAATAGATTGCATTAAGTCCCCTCCCCAAAATCTAATATCAGCTTTATCATCTTGTTTTAATAAGGCTTTCATTAAGTTAGAACCATGTAAATCTCCTGAAGCTTCGCCAGCAATGATGTAATATTTCATTAATTCATGAATTTAATTATCATAGTTGAGATAAGCACAAGTATAGTTGCTATTAATACACCTTTTGCTCTGTGATCTTGATTCTTCTTTAAAAATAGAAAAAAAGCGCTTAGATTAAGAAGTGCTCCAATACTCATGAGTTTCGTTAAAAAATCTTCTTCAATAGCTTGCTTAATAACAACTCCCCAATCATCAGATTTACCAAATATCTGAATGGCAAAAACTAAACCAAATAAAGTAGCAATAAGCCCCACTCCAAAACCGATTAAAATTTCTTTTTTCATATTTGTTTTCCGCAAAATCGGAAATCTTATTTAGTGAAACATGTATTTATTTTAAGTCCCATGTATTTATAGTCTGAATGGCGTGATGTGCAGTTAAATCAAACTGAACAGGTACAACAGAGACATAGCCATTTTCTAAAGCCCATTCATCTGTGTCTTCACCATTATCCATATTAACAAACTTTCCAGTTAACCAATAATAAACACGCCCCATTGGGTTAGTGCGCTTATCAAATTCTTCTTTCCAATTGGCTCTTGCTTGTCTGCACACTTTGATACCTTTAATAGCCACTTTTTCTAGATTAGGTAAGTTTACATTCAATACAACTCCATCAGGTAATCCGTGTTCTAAAACTTGTTTAGTTATAGTTTCTATAAATGAACCACAATGTTCAAAATTAGCATTCCAGTTGTAATCTAATAACGAAAATCCAATTGCAGGAATCCCTTCAATACCTGCTTCTAATGCAGCACTCATTGTGCCAGAATATATTACATTTATAGAAGAGTTTGAACCATGATTAATGCCTGAAACACAAATGTCTGGCCGTCTATCTAAAATTTCATTAACTGCTAGTTTTACACAATCTGCAGGTGTGCCAGAACAACTATATTCAGGTTGTTTACCATCAATAGTAACCTTTTCAATGTGTAATGTGGAATTTATAGTTATGGCATGTCCCATAGCACTTTGTGGACTGTCTGGAGCTACCACAACCACGTCTCCAATGGTATTCATAACAGAAATTAATTTTCTAATACCTGGCGCTGTAATTCCGTCATCATTAGTTACTAAAATCAAAGGGCGTTTAGACATATGTAATAAAGCATTAAAGTTGATGTAAAAATACTAAAAAGCATAAGAATAGTGTGTATTATGACCCTTTAACAAAAAATTAGTGTCTTGATTTTTTATGGCATGGTTTTTTCTCCTATTTTAGTGAAATATTGAAACCTACTTAAAATATAAATCATATGAGAGGGAATTATAAGTTTTTATTATTAGCATTATTAATAGCATTTGCATCATGTAGTTTTACTAGTAAAACATTTAATGATCCAGATAAAGACAAGTTGTTAATTCAGTTAATTACTTATGTTTTAGATCAAGGGCACTTTGATCCACAAGAAATAAACGATGACTTTTCTGCCAATGTTTTTGGTGACTTTTTAGATCAGTTAGATCCATTTAAGCGTTATTTTTATGCATCGGACATAAAGGAATTTGAGGCTTACAAGGATAAAATAGATGATCAGCTAAAGTCTTATGACGTATCGTTTTTTAATATCACACACGAGCGCTTGCTGCAACGTATCGAAGAGTCAAGGAAATTATATACTGAGATTTTACAAAAGCCATTCGATTTTTCTAAGAAGGAAGAGTATTCGTCAGATTATGAAAAGCTGACTTATGTAAAGAATAAGCGCGAAATGAAGGACCGCTGGAGACAGCAACTTAAATTTTCTACTATTGATAATTATGACGATGTTATTGAAGAACGCGATTCAGCTATAGAAACTAAAGGCCTCCCTGAAAAAGCTTTTTCTGAAATCAATGAGAAACCAAAAACTAAAGATAAAAAATCTTTAAAAGAAATAGAATTAGAAGCTAGAACTGAGACAAAAGAGTCTCTAGATGATTTATACGATTTTATTAATGATAGACAACGTAAAGATTGGTTTGCAGTTTATATTAATGCTATTGTAGAAGAGTTTGATCCGCATACATTCTATTTTGCGCCAGAAGATAAAGACCGTTTTGATGTAGCTATGTCTGGTAATTTCGAGGGTATTGGTGCGCGTTTGCAAAAGAAAAGAGATGGTGTAATGGTCAATGAAATTATTAGTGGTGGACCAGCATGGAGAGCTAATGAATTAGAAGTTGGTGATCAGATTCTTAAAGTTAGACAACAAGATGAAAAAGAAGGTATAAGTATTGTTGGTATGCGTTTAGATGATGCCATTAAATTTATAAAAGGACCAAAAGGTACAGTTGTTACATTAACGCTCAAAAAGGTAGATGGCACAATAGAAGACATTTCTATTAAAAGAGATATCGTTGAGTTAGAAGAAACGTATGCAAAATCATCTACAGTAGAAAAAGATGGTAAAATATTTGGTGTAATTAATTTACCTAAGTTTTATATCAACTTTCAAGATTATGACAAGCGAAATGCTGCATCAGACATTAAGCAAGAGATTATCCGTCTTAAAGAGCAAGGGATGCAAGGCTTAGTGCTAGATCTAAGAAATAATGGAGGTGGGTCACTTCAAACTGTAGTTGATATTGTTGGCTTGTTTATAGAAGAAGGTCCAGTTGTACAGGTAAAAACTACAGGAGAGCCAAAAGAGATATTAAGCGATAAGGATAAATCTATTATCTGGGATGGACCATTAGTTATTATGGTAAACGAATTATCAGCATCAGCTTCAGAAATATTAGCAGCTGCAATGCAAGATTATAAAAGAGCTATTGTTATTGGTAGTAAACAGACTTACGGAAAAGGTACAGTTCAAAATGTATTAGATTTAAACCGAATGGTACGTAACAACTCTAATGGTGACATGGGAGCACTAAAATTTACAACTCAAAAATTTTATAGAATCAATGGAGGTTCTACACAGCTTGAAGGTGTAAAGAGTGATGTTGTAGTTCCAGACCGCTATAGTTATATTAATATAGGAGAGAAGGATCAAGAAAATCCATTACCATGGGATAAAATAGGTGCAGTAGATTACGACCTTTGGAGTAATTATTTTGATTATGAAACTACAATAAGTAAAAGTAAAGCAAGAATGGCTGCAAATGAACAGTTAAAATTAATTGATGCCAATGCACAATGGGTTAAGAAAATAAGAGACCGAGAAATACACTCATTAAATTATGATGACTATAAGAAAGAAATGGGGATTATAGAAGAGGAAGCAAAACGTTTTGCCAAACTATCGCAGTATAAAACAGATTTATCATTTAATTCATTACCATATGAGATGAGTTTAATGGAGAAAGACTCAATATTAAAAGAAAAGCGAAACAGGTGGCATCAGAGTTTAGCTAGAGACGTTTATATAGAAGAAGCATTAAACGTGCTTAATGATTTAAAAATGACTTATGCTATAAAGAATAAAGTAGCAAACGTTAAGAATTAGATTTTAACGCTATTTTATATCAGCTGTCACAACGAGGGTAGTCGAGATGCTTACTAATAAGATTTTTATGTTGAAAAACTAAAATGTCAAAACAAAATAATTCATTAACAAGATTAGCGCTTCAAAAGTTTAAGAAAAACTTTTGGGGCGTTTTCAGTTTAGGGATTATTGGATGTATTGGTTTAATTTCAGTTTTCGCTTATTTGTTTGCGCCAGATGCATCTAAAAATGCAAATCAAATGCATTTGTCTATTCATTCTAAATCGCCTGGTTTTGAAGTGCAAATGCTAACTATTCCTTCAAGTATAGAATCGAATCAAAACTTTATTTCCAGCTTATTTTTTGGGAAAGAAAATACAGATACAGAAATTCCAATTCAATCTTATAAAGTAAAAGCTAATCAATTGTTATATATTCAATATGCTTCTGATGGATTAAAAGGCGTCGAGAAGCAAATTGATTTAAGTCAGTTTCCTAATAAAAATTATGAACGTTTTATTGATAAAAGAAGCTTTCTATTTGGTACAGATAAATACGGAAGAGATTATTTAAGTCGAATTTTAATAGGCTCTCGAATATCCTTTTTTATTGGTTTTGTAGCTGTTTTTATTTCTCTTTTAGTAGGCCTGTTAATGGGGAGTTTGGCTGGATATTACGGAGGGAAAATTGATGCATTTATAATGTGGATTATTAATATTACATGGTCTATTCCAACACTTTTATTAGTAATCGCCATAACATTAGCTCTTGGGAAAGGATTTTGGCAGGTGTTTATAGCAGTAGGTTTAACGATGTGGGTAGAAGTAGCTAGAATTGTGCGAGGTCAAATAATAAGTGCAAAGGAAATGCAATACGTTACTGCAGCTAGAGCTTTAGGTTATAACGATTATAGGATTATTACAAAGCATATCTTACCTAATATTTTTGGACCATTAATTGTTATTTCTGCCGCTAATTTTGCAGGAGCAATTTTAATAGAAAGTGGCTTAAGCTTTTTAGGGATTGGAGCACAGCCTCCAATGGCAAGTTGGGGAGCGATGATAAAAGATCACTATAACTATATTATTTTAGGCAAACCTTATTTAGCACTTATACCTGGTTTGTGTATTATGCTTTTGGTAATGGCGTTTATGTTGGTTGGGAATGCGTTTAGAGACGCTTTAGATGTGAAGGGTTAATTTTTTATACATGGTGACTAAGAAAACAATTTTATTATTTTTTATTATAAATGCGATAGTATTAATTATATTTTACCACTTTATTTTAAGAGAGCCGATAAGTTTGAGTCTAGTAGGAAAAGCGGTAATAACATCGATTTTATCAATAGTCCTAATCTACTTTATAGAAAGAAGAAACAAAAGGTAGAAGTAATAGTAAGATTATTTACTTCTTAAGGATTCAATTTCTTGATTTGTAGCTTCGATAAACTCTAAAACGTCGTCTTTACCAATGCTTTTAGAAGATGAAGTTACAAAATGCTGAGGCACCTCTTCCCAAGATTTTAAAAGTACGTCGCAATAGTCACTGACTTGCCTCTCAATAGCTTTTGGCTTCAATTTATCTGCCTTAGTAAAAATTATAGCAAACGGAATACCGCTTTCACCCATATATTGCATAAATTCTAAATCTATGGGTTGAGGCTTGTGTCTAATATCTACCAATACAAAAGCCGAAACAAGCTGTTGACGTTTTTCAAAATAGTCAGTAATAAATGCCTGAAATTTTCGCTTAGAAGATTTAGAAACACGCGCATAACCATAGCCTGGTAAATCTACCAAGTACCAACCACTATTAATGATAAAATGATTAATCAGTTGTGTTTTTCCTGGTCGTCCAGATGTTTTGGCTAAACTTTTTCGGTCAGTAAGCATATTTATTAATGAAGACTTTCCAACATTACTTCTCCCAATAAAGGCATATTCCGGTAAATCGTTTTTAGGACATTTCGCCACTTCAGAATTACTAACTACAAATTCAGCTGATTTTATTTTCATCTTTAGTTCTTCCAGCAAAAGCAGGAATCTCTTTTAAATTAAACTTTTAGGTGATGTTCACTTTATGTTTTAGTGACTTTGCGAGGTAATTTAAAGTTCACGCTTAACAAGCCACTTATTTAGAATTTTATTAAACTCATCTGGGTGTTCCATCATTGCTGCATGGCCACATTTGTCAATCCAGAATAATTCAGAATCAGGTAATAATTCATGAAACTCAGTAGCGACTTCTGGTGGTGTTACGTTGTCATTTTTTCCCCAAATTATGCATGTTGGTGTATTCATATTAGGCAAGTCTTGAGCCATATTGTGTCTAATTGCACTTTTAGCTATAGCCAAGGTTTTAATGAGCTTATTTCTGTCGTTTACGGTTTCATAAACTTCGTCAACAATGGCTTTAGTGGCAACTGCAGGATCATAGAAAACATCTTGGGCTTTCTTTTTAATCACTTCATAATCGCTACGCTTAGTGTAGCCACCTCCCATTGCGCTTTCATATAACCCAGAACTCCCAGTTATAATTAATCCTTTAACTTTTTCTGGATAAAGTTTTGTGTGATATAAGCCAATATGTCCACCAAGTGAGTTTCCTAATAGAATAACATTTTCGAGCCCCTTGTGTTCTATGAATTTCTTAAGGTAATTAGCAAAACTTTTTACATTAGTTTTTAGAAGTGACATGCCATAAATAGGCAACTCTGGGATGATTACTTTATAGCCATTATTGCTGAAAAAATCAGTGACAGCGTCAAAATTACTTAGCCCTCCCATTAAACCATGAAGCACAATAATAGGTGTTCCTTCGCCTACTTCAATATATCTAAAATCCTTTTCTTCTTTTAAAAGGTGTGCCATGTATTAGGTTAGTGCTTAGTGTTAAAAACAAATATAGCTAAATCCTTTTGAATACAAATAGAACTCAAAAATTTCAATTGTTTTTCATTTAAATATCAGTTAGTAATTACCGCTTTTTAAATTCTTGTGACATACTGATTTTGCTATTGTCTTTAAATCTTAAGTAATAACTCATACAAAACTTATTAACAAAAGTGGTAAGATGTGGTAAAAAGTGGTGTTTTTTTCAATATATTTGAATCTTAATCGTTAAAGTGGTAAACCCAACGTTTTGAATTCATTTATAGGGACATACGAATGTAAAGCAGATGCCAAAGGAAGGCTCATGATACCTGCTGTTCTAAAAAAACAGATGGCTGCTGCGTTGCAAGATGGTTTTGTTTTAAAGCGTGCAGTTTTTCAGCCTTGTTTAGAGCTTTACCCAATGTCCGAATGGAATACGTTGATGGCTAAAATCAATAAACTGAATCGTTTTAAGAAAAAGAATAACGATTTTATAAGACGCTTTACAGCAGGTGTTAAAGTTGTTGAGGTAGATAGTGCTGGTAGGTTGTTAATCCCAAAAGATTTAATCAGTTTTTCAGGAATTTCTAAAGAAGTTGTTTTGGCTTCTGCTGTTAATATTCTCGAAATCTGGGATAAGGATAAGTATGAGCAAGCAATTGATGATGCGTCATCTGATTTTGCGGATTTAGCTGAAGAAGTAATGGGGCAAGAGGAGGAGGACGATGGAATATCATAATGCAGTTTTACTCAAAGAAACGGTAGATGGTTTAGCTATTAAACCAGATGGTGTTTATGTAGATGTCACTTTTGGTGGCGGTGGTCATAGTCGAGAGATGTTATCTAGATTAGGTCCAAAAGGAAAGTTATATGCTTTCGATCAGGATAAAGATGCCTTAGATAATACGATTGATGATGATCGTTTTGTGCTTATCAATGAGAATTTCAGATTTGCAAAGCGATTTTTGAGATTTTACGGTGTCAAAGACGTCGATGGTGTTTTAGCAGATTTCGGAGTGTCTTCGCATCAGTTTGATGTTGCAGAGCGTGGGTTTTCTACACGTTTTGAAGCTGACTTGGATATGAGAATGAATCAAGAAAGTAAGCTGTCTGCTTTCGAAGTAATTAATCATTATACAGAAGAACAAATAAGAGATGTATTGTCACAGTATGGTGAATTAAGACAAGCGCCAGCGATGGCTGTTCGCATTGTTGAGGAAAGAAAAAACGGAGAAATTAAAACAAGCGAACAATTAAAAACCGTTTTAAAACCGTTTTTAAATCATCAAAAGGAAAATAAAGTATTAGCGCAGATTTATCAGGCAATTCGAATAGAAGTAAATCAAGAAATTGAGGTATTGAAAGAGTTGTTATTACAAATGCCAGACTTATTAAAAGTTGCTGGACGTCTAAGTTTTATATCCTATCATTCTTTAGAAGATAGATTAGTGAAGCGCTTTATCAGAAACGGATTATTTGAAGGAGAGCCAGAGCGCGATGTATTTGGGAATTTTGAAGTGCCATTAAAAAAAGTAGGTGGTCTCATCGTACCGTCGCAACCAGAAATAAAATTAAATAACAGAGCAAGAAGTGCGAAGCTTCGAATTGCTGAGAAGCTATAAAAAGAGATTCCTGCCTTTGCAGGAAGAACTATGAAGAAAAATATCTACAGCATATTGCGTGGAAAGTTTCTAATCAGCGATGATTCGTTTAAAAATTGGCGCATCATCATTTTTATTTCTTTTCTAGCTGTAATAATGATAGCTAGTTCTCATAGTGCTGATAAAAAAGTTTATGAGATTGCAAAATTAACCAACGATGTAAAGGAACTGCGTTCTGCATTTGTAGATAAAAGAGGTCGGTTAATGCGGCTTAAGAAAGAGTCTTATGTGGAGGCTGAAATGAAGAAAAAGAATATTAGTATTTCTTTAAATCCACCAACAAAAATAATAGTAAAATCAAAAAAGCAGTAAATTTTGGCAACAACAGAAACAAACATATTAAACAGATTGTACTTCGTGGCAGGCTGCATGTTTGTCTTTGCATTGGCTGTTGTTTTTAAGTTATGTACGATTCAGTTTGTTCAGGGTGATGCTTATAGAGCATTGGCAGAGGAGCGTACAATTGAAGATTTTGAGATTGAGCCAAATCGAGGAAATGTCTATTCTGCAGATGGTAGCCTTTTAGCAACTTCTATTCCTAAATATGATATTAGAATTGATGCTATTCAGCCTAAAGCTATTGTATTTGAAAAATATATTGGTGCATTAGCAGATTCACTTTCAGTTTTTAGAGGAAAATCGACATCTTATTATAAGAATATTATTATCAAAGCGCGAAATAATAAGAATAGGTATTTCCTTTTAGCACGAAACATTAGCTATTCAGATTACATAAGACTTAGGAATTTTCCGCTATTAAACCTTGGTGCAATAAAAGGAGGTCTTATTGTCGAGCAAACAACGAGAAGAGAGCATCCTATGGGTGAAATTGCAGCGCGCTCTATAGGTTATGAGCGTTTTGATGAAGATGGTAATGCGACAAGAGCAGGTATTGATGGTGCTTTTGGTGAAAAATATTTGCAAGGTCAAAAAGGAAAACGCTTAAAACAGAAAATTGGTAATGGTCAGTGGAAGCCAATTAAAGACTACAACCAAGTTGAGCCTAAAGATGGTTACGATGTTTACACAACTATAGATGTTAACATTCAAGATATTGCGCATCATTCACTTTTGGGACAATTAGAGGAATACGAAGCTGATCATGGTTGCGTGGTTGTTATGGATGTAAAAACAGGTGAGATTAAAGCGATTTCTAATCTTGGACGAAATAAAAAAGGAAAATATTACGAGCGTCTAAACTATGCTGTAGGTGAAAGCCATGAGCCTGGATCCACTTTTAAGGTAATGACAATGATGGCTGCTTTAGAAGACAAGGTCATCGATACTTCTACAATTATTGATACTAAAAATGGTATAAAATATTTTTATGGAAGAACCATTAGTGATTCTCATCGTGGTGGTTATGGTAAAATTTCTGCTGCACGTGCATTAGAGGTGTCCTCTAATATTGGTTTAGCAACAATTGCAGATGATCACTATTCAAAACAACCGGAGAAATTTTTAAAACATCTAAGAGCTTGGAATTTAGATAAGACTTTGGGTGTATCAATTGTTGGTGAAGGGATACCAGATATTCCTAAGCCAGGTGCTTCAAACTGGAGTAGAAATGCTCTGCCATCAATGGCTTACGGATATAACCTCACGATGACTCCATTGCAAACTTTAGCATTTTATAATGCCATTGCTAATGATGGTGAATTAATTAAGCCACGATTTATAAAGTCAGTTAAGTCTTTTGATAAGGATATAGAAGTTTTTGATAAAGAAGTTTTAGTTGATGAAATATGTTCAGATAACACTTTAGCAAAGATCAGAGATATCTTAAAGAACATTGTGATTCGTGGGACAGGTGAGCGTATGTATTCCAAGACGTTCTCTATGGCTGGTAAAACTGGAACAGCAAGAACAGACTATGCGAATTTTGAAGAATGGAAAAAAGACAGAAAGTATATTTCGTCTTTTGCTGGTTATTTTCCGGCTGATAATCCTAAGTACTCTTGTATTGTGGTTATTCATAAGCCAAGTTCTAAAAAAGGTATTTATGGTGCTGATGTAGCAGGGCCAGTTTTTAAGCGCATTGCTCAAAAAATTTATACAGACACACCAATTATAGACGAGGTTGAGGCCTTAGAATTTAATAGTTCAATAGTTAATGCAGATTTTGAGGGCTATTATAAAAAAGCACAGAACTACAAGAAACTAATGCCAAGCGTTGTCGGTATGCCAGCTATGGATGCGATTGCATTACTAGAGAACTTAGAAGTTAATGTGAAAGTGAAACTCAATGGTAGCGGTACTGTAAAAAAGCAGTCGATAGATAAGCATCAGAAATTACAACCTAATCAAACTATTTTTTTAGACGCATCATGATGGTTTTAAAAGACATATTATATAAGGTTACCATTAATGCTGTGATTGGGAGTACAAGTATTGCTGTTAATGAAATTGAGTTCGATTCTCGTAAAATTGAAAGTAATGATGTTTTTGTTGCTATTTCAGGTACGCTAACAGATGGACATAAGTACATTGAAAAAACTATTAAAAATGGAGCAATTGCAATAGTTTGTGAGACGCTTCCAGAAATTCTCGAAGATGGTATAACCTACATACAGGTTGTGAATTCAAACCAAGCTTTAGCTTACATGGCTGCTAATTATTATGAGCATCCTTCTGAGAACTTAAAATTGGTCGGAGTGACTGGTACTAATGGTAAAACGACGGTTACTAGTTTGTTATATCAATTATTCAAGAAAGCAGGTTATAAAGTTGGCTTATTATCTACAGTTAAGATAATGGTAGATAACGAAACGTATAAAACTACACATACCACGCCAGATTCATTAACGATTAATAAGTACCTCAAATTAATGAATGATGCTGGCGTAGAGTTTTGTTTTATGGAAGCAAGCTCTCATGGTATTCATCAAAGTAGAACGGAAGGCTTAAAGTTTGCTGGAGGAATCTTCACAAACTTATCTCACGACCATTTAGATTACCACGACACTTTTGCGGAATATAGAGATGTGAAAAAAGTATTCTTTGATCAATTGCCAAAAAATGCCTTTGCTTTAACTAATGTAGATGATAAAAATGGCTTGGTAATGTTGCAAAACACAAATGCAAATACACATACTTATGCTCTAAAAAACTATGCTGATTATAGGGCTCAGATTTTAGAAAATGAATTTGGAGGTCTTTTGTTAAAGTTGAATGATAACGAATTATGGACCCGATTAATAGGCAGTTTCAACGCATATAATATCTTGGCTATTTATGGAACGGCTGAGTTGTTAGGGTTAGAAAAAGTTGAAATTTTAAGACTAATAAGTGAGCTCGAAAATGTGTCTGGTCGTTTTGAGTATTTCATTTCTGAAGAACGCATCACAGCAATTGTAGATTATGCACATACACCAGATGCTCTAAAGAATGTTTTAGAAACCATAAATAGTATTAGAACTAAAAATGAAGAACTAATTACCGTTGTTGGTTGTGGTGGCGATAGAGATAAAACAAAACGTCCTAAAATGGCTCATATCGCTTCAGCTTTAAGTACAAAGGTGATTTTCACAAGTGATAATCCACGTAGCGAAATGCCAGAAACCATAATTGAAGATATGGAAAAAGGTGTGGAGCCGCAGAATTTCAAAAAAACATTATCAATAACCGATAGAAAGCAAGCAATTAAGGCTGCTTGCCAAATGGCAGGTCCAAAAGATATTATTCTAATTGCAGGAAAAGGACACGAAACCTACCAAGAAATTAAAGGTGAACGTTTCGATTTTGATGATTATAAAACGGTAAAAGAATTATTAAAACAATTACAAAAGTAGATGTTATATTATTTATTTGAATATTTAGAACAGCAGTTCCAATTTCCTGGAGCTTCACTTTTTGGTTTTTTAACCTTTAGAGCAGCTGTAGCCATTATTTTGTCATTGCTGATTTCTACAATATTTGGAAAACGTATTATTAGATTTTTACAGAAGCAGCAAGTTGGTGAGACTATTCGCGATTTAGGATTAGAAGGACAAGTTGAAAAATCTGGAACACCTACTATGGGTGGGATTATAATAATCCTTGCAACGCTTATTCCGGTTTTATTGTTAGCAAAGCTTGAAAATATTTATATCATTTTACTAATAGTTACAACGCTTTGGATGGGAACTATAGGGTTTATTGATGACTATATCAAAAAATTTAAAAATGATAAAGACGGTTTAAAAGGAAGATTTAAAGTTCTTGGTCAAGTAGGTTTAGGGATTATAGTCGGTGCAACATTATTCTTTCATAATGATGTAACAATAAAAGAAAAATTACCAATACAACAACAAAAAGAACTATTGGCGGAAAATCCAGATTTACCACCATCTAAATTATTTAAAGCTGAGGAAAAGTCTACAAAAACAACTATTCCATTTATGAAAAGTAATGAGTTTGATTATTCAGATTTAATTACTTGGATAAGTCCAAATTTAGAAAAGTATGCTTGGCTTGTTTTTATAATAGTCAGCATTTTTATCATAACAGCAGTTTCAAATGGTGCGAATCTAACAGATGGTATTGATGGTTTAGCAGCAGGAACTTCGGCTATAATTGTATTGACCTTAGGAATATTTGCTTGGGTTTCTAGTAACATTGTTTTTGCAGAATATTTAGATATAATGTACATCCCAAGAGTTGAAGAAATCACAATTTATATCGCTGCATTTGTGGGAGCATTAATTGGATTTTTATGGTATAATGCTTATCCAGCACAAGTTTTTATGGGTGACACAGGTAGTTTAACCATAGGTGGTATTATCGCTGTAATTGCTATTGCAGTAAGAAAAGAGTGGTTAATACCTGTATTATGCGGAATTTTCTTAGCAGAGAATTTATCAGTAATGATGCAAGTCAGCTACTTTAAATACTCAAGAAAAAAGTATGGAGAAGGAAGGCGCATATTTAAAATGTCGCCATTACATCACCACTATCAGAAATCAGGATATCACGAAAGTAAAATTGTAACACGCTTTTGGATTGTTGGCATTTTGTTGGCTATTATTTCTATAGTGACATTGAAGATACGATAATGAAGCGATTAGTGATTCTTGGTGGCGGAGAAAGTGGAGTAGGAACAGCGCTTCTAGCAAAAGCAAAAGGATATCAGGTATTCGTATCAGATAAAGGTGAGATTAAAAAACAGTATAAAGACGTTCTTTTAAATAATGAAATTGAATTTGAAGATAAACAGCATACAGAATCCAAAATTCTAAATGCAGATATCATCATGAAAAGTCCTGGTATTCCAGATAAAGTGGCTTTGGTAAAGCAAATCCGTAAAGTTGGTATTAAAGTAGTTTCAGAAATTGAATTTGCTTCATATTATACAGATGCCACATTAATTGGTATAACTGGGAGCAACGGTAAAACAACCACGGCAACGTTAATACATCATCTATTAAAACAAGTCCTAGATGTTGGTTTAGCAGGAAATATAGGTGACAGTTTTGCAAAGCAAATTCTTGAAAAAAATCACGAGAATTATGTTTTAGAGATTAGTAGTTTTCAGTTAGATGATATTATAGATTTTAAACCAAAGATTGCGATTTTAACCAATATCACACCAGATCATTTAGATCGGTATGATTATAAGTTTGAAAATTACATCGCTTCAAAATTTAGAATTGTAGAAAATCAAACTGCAGAAGATTACTTCATTTATGATGCAGATGATGAAGTGATTTTAGATTGGTTAAAATCAAATTCAATTAAATCCAAAGCATTGCCTTTTTCATTAACCAATGTCGTCGATGAAGGAGCCTATTTAGATAATAATAAGATAATAATAACAATAGATAACAACCAGATAATTATGCCAACAGAAAATATAGCACTAGAAGGAAAGCACAACATTAAAAATGCTATGGCAGCTTCTACTGTAGCGCATTTATTGAGAATTAGAAAGCAAACGATACGCGAAAGTTTAGAGAATTTTCAAGGTGTTGAGCATCGCTTGGAGCATGTGTTGAAGATTAACAAAGTCCAGTATATCAATGATTCTAAAGCAACAAATGTTAATGCAACGTATTTCGCTTTAGAGAGTATGGATGCACCAACGGTTTGGATTGTTGGCGGTGTAGATAAAGGGAATAATTATAATGAGTTATTCCCATTTATAAATGAAAAAGTTAAGGCTATAATATGCCTTGGTGTTGATAATGCAAAACTTTTTGAGGCTTTTGGTAACATGGTAGATGTTATTATTGAAACTCAGTACATGAGTGAAGCTGTAAAGATTGCTTATAAAGTATCAGAAGCTGGAGATAATGTTTTGTTATCACCTGCTTGTGCAAGTTTTGATTTGTTTGAGAATTATGAAGATCGTGGACGTCAATTTAAAAATGCTGTGCGTAATTTATAATAAATGAAGAAGAATTAGGGATTTATCTATAAAAGGTTAAGTATGCAAAACATGTTTACACAAATAAAAGGGGATAGAGCCATTTGGGCTATAGCTACGCTTTTAGCTATTTTTTCCTTTTTACCAGTGTATAGTGCTGCAAGTAATCTTGCTGTTAGTTCAAGTAATACATTTTCTTTTTTTATTAAGCATTTTATGCATTTAGCTCTAGGCTTTGCTATTATGTATGGTATACACCGAGTGCCTTATAAATACTTTAGAGGTTTGTCTATGGTTATGATACCTATTGTATTTGTTTTGTTATTAGTGACAATGCTGCAAGGGACCACAATAGATGGAGCAAATGCAAGTCGATGGATACAGATTCCCATTGTAAACATGTCTTTTCAGACATCGACTTTAGCGTCGTTAGTTTTAATGGTTTACGTTGCAAGGTATCTTTCAAAAGTTAAGGATAAGGCGATATCGTTTAAAGAAACTCTATTACCGCTTTGGGGACCAGTTTTTCTTATTTTGGTGCTTATTTTACCTGCCAATTTCTCCACAACAGCTATTGTGTTTACAATGATAACGATGTTAGCTTTTATTGGTGGGTACCCTATAAAATACCTGTTAGTCATTATTGGGACCGGCTTAGTTTCATTAACTTTCTTTGTTCTTATTGCTAAAGCTTTTCCAGAAGCGATGCCAAATCGTGTTGATACTTGGATGAGTAGAATTGAGAATTTCTCAAATGGAGAAGACACAGAAGCAGATTATCAAATCGAAAAAGCAAAAATCGCAATAGCATCAGGCGGTGTGCAAGGTGTTGGTCCGGGAAAAAGTGTTCAAAAGAACTTTCTACCACAATCTTCATCAGATTTTATTTTCGCAATTATCATTGAAGAATACGGCTTAATAGGTGGTTTATTTCTCTTGGTTTTATATTCGTGGCTCTTGTTTAGAATAGTCATAGTATCGCAAAAGTCAGATACAGTTTTTGGTAAATTATTAGTATTAGGTGTTGGTTTGCCTATTGTATTTCAGGCTTTAATAAATATGGCAGTTGCTGTAGAATTATTTCCTGTAACAGGTCAAACATTACCTTTGATAAGTAGTGGTGGAACATCTATTTGGATGACCTGTTTAGCCATAGGGATTATATTAAGCGTAAGCGCAAAGCGCGAAGAAATAAAAGGTAAGGAAACTTCAGACGAAGTAAGTCCATTAGATATTTTAAGTGAAACAATTTAATGAGTAACTACAAATTCATATTATCAGGTGGAGGAACAGGAGGGCATATTTATCCTGCTGTTGCAATTGCAGACGAATTAAAGTTGCGCTACCCTAATGCTGAATTTTTATTTGTTGGTGCATCAGACCGAATGGAGATGGACAAAGTGCCGCAAGCTGGATATAAGATTGAAGGATTGTGGATTTCTGGTATTCAACGAAAATTAACACTGAGAAATTTAGCGTTTCCGTTTAAGTTAATTATCAGTTTATTACGTTCAAGAAAAATATTAAAATTATTTAAGCCAAATGTTGTCATAGGAACTGGTGGTTTTGCAAGTGGACCATTATTGCAAATGGCCACATCTAAAAGAATTCCTAGTCTCATACAAGAACAGAATTCGTATCCAGGTATTACTAATAAGTTATTGGCAAAGAAGGTGAATACGATTTGTGTGGCTTATGAAGGTTTAGAAAAGTTCTTTCCAAGTGAAAAAATAAAAATAACAGGTAACCCTATCCGAAAAGATTTATTAGAAGTAAAAAGTAAACATATAGAAGGAAAGGATGAGTTTACTTTAATTCATAGTAAACAAACATTACTCGTTTTAGGAGGTAGCTTGGGTGCAAGACGCATAAATCAACTAATTGAAGAGCATTTAGAGCTTTTTGAAGAGCAAGATATCCAAGTATTATGGCAATGTGGTAAACTCTATTACGATCAATATAAGCAGTATAACAAATTAACTAATGTGCAAGTACATGCGTTTTTAAACACTATGGATTTAGCGTATGCAGCAGCAGATGTAATAATATCAAGAGCAGGAGCTATTTCGGTTTCAGAGTTATGTATAGTTGGTAAACCGGTAATTTTCATTCCATCACCCAATGTAGCAGAAGATCATCAGACTAAAAATGCAAAAGCGATAGTAGATAAAAATGCGGCTATTTTAATTAAAGAGAAGGATTTAGAATCTGAATTTAAAAAACAATTTTCAAATTTAATTTCAAACAAAGAAAAACAAAAAGATTTAAGTGAAAACATCGAGGCATTAGCATTGGTAAATGCAACGAATGACATTGTTGATGAGATTGAAAAACTATTAAAAGTTAAATGAATTTAAGCACTATAAATAACGTCTATTTTATCGGTATCGGTGGTATCGGCATGAGTGCATTGGCGCGTTATTTTGTAACAAATGGTAAACAAGTAGCAGGTTATGATAAAACACCAACTACTATCACAAAGTCGCTTGAAGACTTAGGCGTTTTGGTTCATTTTGAAGATAGTATTAATCATATTAATCCTGAATTCTTAAATTCTGAGACAACATTAGTTGTATACACACCGGCAATACCTAAAAATCATTCTGAATTAAATTATTTTATAGACCATAAGTTTAAGGTTTTAAAACGATCAGCAATACTTGGTGAAATTACTAGGCAAACCACATGTCTTGCAGTTGCTGGTACACATGGAAAAACAACTACAACAAGTATTTTAGGACATTTGCTTAATGAGTGTAATGCTCCTGTAACTGCGTTTTTGGGTGGTATAAGTGAAAACTACAATTCTAACTTAATTATTAACGGAACGGAAGTAACAGTTGTAGAAGCAGATGAATTTGATCGTTCATTCTTAACCTTGTCTCCAGATCTAGCATGTATTACATCAATGGATGCAGATCATTTAGATATTTATGGAGACGCTTCAGAATTAATAAAATCATTTAAAGACTTTGCCAAATGTATTAAGCCAAATGGGAAACTATTTGTTAAAAATGGATTGCCTTTAGATGGTGTCACTTATGGTATTGAAGATGATTCAGATTATAGTGCGCAAAGCGTAAAAATAGAAAATGGAAGTTATGTGTTTGATGTAAAAACGCCTAACGGATTATATAAAGATTTCAAATTTAACCTGCCTGGTAGACACAATCTGTCGAATGCAATAATAGCTTTGGCAATGGCTGTAGAATACGGTTGTCCTATCAGTCATCTCGCCAAGGGGTTAGCATCTTATAAAGGTGTAAAACGCAGATTTACCTATCAGATTAAAACAGATGAATTTGTTTTTATAGATGATTATGCACATCATCCTGAAGAAATTAAAGCTGTTCATCAAGCGGTAAGGGAAATGTATCCTAATAAGAAAGTTTTAGCGATTTTTCAGCCACATTTATTTAGTAGAACGCGGGATTTTGTAGACGATTTTGCTGAAAGCCTTTCAAAATTCGATGACTTATTGTTGCTAGATATTTATCCGGCTAGAGAAATGCCTATTGAAGGAGTGACTTCGAAATGGTTAATTGATAAGATTAAAAATTCAAATAAAAAATTAATTCAAAAATCAGAATTAATTGAAGAAATAAAAAAATCTGATGCTCAAGTAGTATTGACTATTGGTGCTGGTGATATTGGAGAGGAAGTTAAATATATAAAAGAAGCTTTGAGTGTTCCGAATTAATTATAACTATATAAAAATCATTGGTTTACTAGCTATCGTTGGTGGATTATTTGCGTTTTCAAATCAAAGAAATAGTTCTAGAAAAGTAGGTGAGCCAACTATAAAATTTTTAGGTGAAAACAAGTTGTTTATTACAGATGCGACTGTTAGTAAATTGTTAATACAAAATCAAGAGACTGTTACAGACCAGCCTAAAGATATTATAGATTTGAATGAATTAGAAATTGCCCTAAATTCTAATCCAATGATAAAGGAAGCAGAGGTGTTTATGTCAGTAAACGGTGAGCTTTCTGTAGAAATTGAACAAAAAAGACCTATTGCAAGAGTAAGTACAAACGCGTCATATTATATAGATGATAGGGGTTCTTTTATGCCTTTGTCGTCTAATTATTCCGCAAGAGTGCCTTTAGTTACTGGAAATATTAAAAAAAATGAACTCGAAACAGTTTTTCAATTTGCTAAAGCTGTAGACGAGGATGCATTTTTAAAAATACATGTCATCGAGATTCGACAGAATGCTGATGGAAGTATAGATTTTAAAGTTCGAAAAAATGATTTTATTGTTCATTTAGGAACATTAAAGAAGTTAGATAAAAAAATAAATAATTTCAAAGCTTTTTATCAAAAGGCAATGAAAGACAAAATATTAGATAGCTATAGCGTAGTGAATCTAAAATTTGATAAACAAGTTATATGCACCAAAAAGTAAACTATGGAAAAACATAACATTTCGGTAGGTTTAGATATAGGAACCACAAAAATTGTGGCCATGATTGGTCGCAAAAACGAGTACGGTAAAGTTGAAATTTTAGGTGTAGGTAAATCTAAAAGTATGGGTGTGCATCGTGGTGTGGTAAATAATATTACCCAAACGATACAATCCATTCAGCAAGCAGTACAAGAAGCTGAAGCGGCAGCTTCAGAAAAAATAGAGGATGTTACTGTTGGTATTGCAGGTCAGCATATTCGTAGTTTACAACATAGCGATTACATTACACGAGTAAACTCTGAAGTGGTAATAGATGAAGAAGATATAGATCGTTTAATAAACCAAGTTCATAAGTTAGTGATGCTTCCTGGTGAAGAAATCATACATGTATTACCGCAGGAGTTTAAGATTGATGGACAAGCCGAAATCAAAGAGCCAATTGGTATGTATGGTGGGAGACTTGAAGCTAATTTTCATGTTGTAGTAGGGCAAGTATCGTCTATAAGGAATATTGGACGTTGTGTTAAGAGTTCTGGTCTACAGCTTGAAGGTATAACACTAGAGCCATTGGCTTCTGCAAATGCAGTCTTGAGTAGAGAAGAGAAGGAAGCTGGAGTTGCATTAATCGATATAGGTGGCGGAACTACCGATTTAGCAGTTTTTAAAGATGGAATCATTCGTCATACTGCTGTAATCCCTTTCGGTGGAAACGTTATAACTGAAGACATAAAAGAAGGCTGTTCTATTATTGAAAAGCAAGCTGAGCTTTTAAAAATGAAATTCGGATCTGCTTGGCCAGGAGAGAATAAGGATAACGAAATTGTATCTATACCAGGATTAAGAGGAAGAGAGCCAAAAGAAATTACATTAAAAAACTTGTCTAAAATAATCCACGCAAGGGTTGTTGAGATTATCGAGCAAGTTTATGTTGAAATAAAAAATTACGGTCACGAAGAGCAAAAGAAAAAACTAATCGCAGGAATTGTTTTAACAGGTGGTGGAAGTCAATTAAAGCATTTAAAGCAATTGGTTGAGTACATAACTGGTATGGATACAAGAATAGGATATCCAAATGAGCATCTAGCAGGTGATAGTGACGAGGATATAGCAAGTCCGTTGTTTGCAACTGCTGTTGGTTTAGTAATGGATGGTTTAAAACGCCAAGACAGAAAGAACGCAGAGGAAGTTGAAGAGTTAATTGCTGAAAATAGTGTTCAAGAAGAACCAGTTACAGAAGTGCCACAAAAAGAACGCAGATCGTTTTTAGATAAGTTAACAGAGCGCGTCAAGGATTTTTTGGATAATGCAGAATAATGACCGAGTAAGGAGAGTTCGCGAGTTGTCTGTGTATTCGATTTATCGGCACCAATAAAAATAGAGAATAAAGTTTAAAATATAGAATCCCGTAATCACAATTAATATGAGTAATAGCAACGAATTTGGAAACATCTCATTTGATTTACCTAAGCATCAATCTAACGTTATTAAAGTTATTGGTGTTGGTGGAGGTGGAAGTAATGCCATCAATCATATGTTTCAACAAGGCATTAAAGGAGTAGATTTTGTAATCTGTAACACAGATTCGCAAGCGCTACATAATAGTGGTGTTCCAAATAAAATTCAATTAGGAGTTGCCTTAACTGAAGGTTTAGGTGCAGGTGCAAACCCAGATGTAGGAGAGGAAGCAGCTATAGAAAGTTTAGAAGATATCCGTAGAATGCTAGATACAAATACTAAAATGGTATTTATAACTGCAGGAATGGGTGGTGGTACAGGTACAGGCGCCGCACCTGTTATTGCTAAAATGGCTAAAGAACTCGATATCTTAACGGTAGGTATTGTTACGATGCCATTTCAGTTTGAAGGTAAAATGCGTAACGAACAAGCGCAACGCGGTATTGAAAAATTACGTTCACATGTAGATTCGTTAGTTGTAATTAATAATAATAAACTTCGTGAGGTATACGGTAACCTTGGCTTTAAAGCAGGTTTCTCTAAAGCGGACGAGGTATTATCAACAGCATCAAGGGGTATAGCAGAAGTAATTACACATCATTACACACAAAATATTGATTTACGTGATGCTAAAACGGTATTAAGTAATAGTGGTACAGCAATTATGGGATCTTCCACTGCCTCAGGACAAACAAGAGCACAAGAAGCGATCATGAAAGCTTTAGATTCACCTTTATTAAATGATAACAAAATCACAGGAGCTAAAAATGTATTGTTGCTAATCGTTTCTGGTTCTCAAGAAATTACTATCGATGAAATAGGTGAGATTAATGATCATATACAAGCAGAAGCAGGTTATGGCGCTAATATTATTATGGGTGTAGGTGAAGACGAGTCCTTGCAAGAATCTATTGCTGTAACAATTATAGCAACAGGATTTGATATAGATCAGCAGAATGAAATTTCTAATACAGAAACTAAAAAAGTCATTCATGCTTTAGGAGAAACTACAGAAATAGAAGTTAGTACACAAGAAAGAGAGCCAGCAATTATAACTCCAGATATCGTCTTAGAAGAAGTGAAGGAAACGCCAATTGTCCGTCATAGTTTAGTCGAAGAGGAAGATGTTATAGAGACACCTGTAAATGTAGAACCTAATTCTGGGATGGATTTAATTCTTACTACAGATGTAATTAAAAACATGAACTTGATTTATGATGAAGTTTTAGATACAAAGCCTCAGATAGAAACGAAGTCAGAAGAGTTTATAATTACACCAATTCAAAATAAAGCTGAAGCTATTGAAGTAGAGCAAGAAGAAGAGCAAATTACACTGACATTTGATTTGCCATTGTCTAATAAGGAGGTAGAAGAAGTTGAAGAGCCAGAAACTAAAGAAGAAAAATTGTTTTTTAGCTTAGACGAAGATGTAAAAGATATAGATGTTGTAGGGCCTGTTGAAATTATTTCTGTAACAGAAGTAAATGAAGAAGGTGAGAAGCGTTATGCGTTAGATGATTTTGAAACTTTCGAATCTTCAATTAACACAAAAACCGAAACTGCAGAAGTAAAAGAAGAAATCGTTTTTGAGAAGAAAATTCTACCAGTTAAAAAGACTGAAGAAATTAGTCAAGAGGAGATTGACCCAATGAATAGCCCAATATCTGAAATGCTTATTGCTAGGGCAGATGAGCGTAGAAGAAAAATGAAAGATTTTAACTATAAATTCAATACCGCAAAGATTGATGAAATAGAAAGAGAGCCTGCTTACAAAAGACAAGGTGTTAATTTAGAAGATGCACAGCATTCTTCTGAAACTAGCGCTTCTAGAATGTCTGTCGGAACAGATGATAACGAAGACATTCAGTTAAGAAGCAACAATTCATTTTTACACGATAACGTAGATTAATAGCAAATTTAAGTTTAGTGTTATTACACCAAAGTCAAAGTCCAAAAAGTATCCCTCAACTTTTTTGGGCTTTTTGTAGCATTCAGTTTTGCGTAATAAAGGTTAATCGATTCTATACTTTTAGTATCTTCGCTTTTCAATCAAACTAATAAAATTATGAGTTTACAAGATGATGTAATGGTTGCTATAAAAACAGCAATGAAAGCGAAAGATCAAACAGCTTTAGCAGCTTTAAGAGCTGTAAAAGCTGAGATTTTATTAGCTCAGACATCTACGGGTTCTAAAGAACAAATCTCAGAAGAAGAGGAAATAAAAATTTTGTCTAAAATGGTAAAGCAGCGCAAGGATAGCGCAGCAATTTTTCTTGAGCAAGACCGTAAAGATTTAGCTTTGCCAGAGATTGATCAAGCAGAAATTATCAGTCAATTTTTACCTGAAGCTTTAAGCGAAGAAGAAATTGAAAAAGTAATTGTTATGACTATAGACCAAATTGGAGCAGAAGGTATGAAGGATATGGGTAAAGTGATGGGTATGGTTTCCAAACAATTGTCAGGACAGGCAGATGGAAAAACTATTTCTATGATTGTTAAGGCGAAATTGTCTTAAATATAAAATAATGAGATTCCTGCGTTTGCAGGAATATTGGCCTCGTAGTTCAACTGGATAGAATATCAGATTTCGGCTCTGAGGGTTGGAGGTTCGAATCCTCTCGAGGTCACCAATAAATAGTGTAAACCAAAAAACGCCAAGTTATCTTGAGCGTTTTTTGGTTTATACTATTTTCAAAGCGGAGCTTTAGAGAATGCCTAACAATCCTTTACAGCTTTGTTTTAGAATAAATGCGTTCAACTCGTTTGAATTTATAAGTTTGGGGTTTTTTATTCGAAAGGAGCAAAACGTTTAAGATAAAATAAAGAAATTCTACCGTCCCTATATAGAACTAATAGAGACTCAACATCAAACTCATTTGAGAATTTTTAACTCTATCATTTTATGAGTTTGGCTCTTTAGTTTATTTTTTCTATATTAAAAATCTTACACTAAAGTAACAAAGCAGTTTTGGAACTGCTTTATTACTTGTAAAACTGAGATTTAAGTTTTGTTCTTAAAACTTTCATTCATATTTTAAATTGAAAAAAAACACGATGATTAAAAAAACGATTTTAAGCTTACAAAATCTCATTTTGTTAATATTCTGCATTCCTAGTTTTCAATGTCTAAATTCACAGGTATTTACCGATAGTAATTTACCTATTGTTATTATAGATACAGATAATGGTGATGCTATTCCTGACGATCCGCGAATTTTTGGTTTGATGAAAATTATTCAAAGGCCAGATGGTGCACGAAATTTTGTAAGTGATGCTAACAATGAGGTTTTTCTAGATTATTCAGGATCTATAAGTATCGAAATACGAGGTTTTTCATCTCAATTTTTACCAAAAAAACCCTACGGATTTACGACTTTATCAGACGACCGTTTAGAAAATGATAATGTAAAGTTACTTGGAATGCCAAGTGAAAATGATTGGATTTTAAATGCTTTTGCCTATGATGACAGTATGATGCGCGATTTTATTTCTTATACCATGGCAAGACAAATGGGTCAATATGCAGTTAGGTTACACTATTGTGAAGTTGTTTTAAACGGTGATTATATAGGTCTATACGCACTGTCAGAAAAAATAAAACGTGATGGTGATCGGGTAGATATTTCAAAATTAAATGATGACGAAATTACATTACCAGAAGTGACAGGTGGGTATATTATGCAGACTGATAGAGTATCTGGAGATGAAGAATTTGCATGGACCTCTAATGGTGTTGGATATATACATGAAAAACCAAATGAAGATGAGGTTACTGCAGAACAATCGGCTTACATCGAATCTGTTTTTAATGATTTAGATGCAACTGCTCAAAATTCAGATATAGTAAGCGGATACCCATCTGTTATAGACATACCTGCATTTGTAGATTATATGTTGATGTCAGAAATTGCCTCTAATGTTGATGCTTATGAGTATAGCACCTATTATCATAAGGATAGAAGTGGGAAATTAAGAGCAGGTCCTGTTTGGGATTATAATTTAACCTATGGTAATGATCTCGTTCAATTTAATTTTGACAGAAGTCTTACCGATGTATGGCAATTTAGTAATGGAGATAATGAAGGTGCAGGCTTCTGGGAAGATCTTTTTGATGATACAAAATTCAAATGCTATTTATCTAGACGATTTAATGAACTCATAAGCCCTGGTGAACCGTTAAATTACGACTCGATATCCGATTTAATCGATAGTAATGCTGTCTTAATATCTGAAGCTGTATTGCGTGAGGATGAACGCTGGAATACTATAGATGACTTTACAGGTGAAATTTCTAATATGAAGATTTGGATACAAGAACGAATTACTTGGATGCAAAATAATCTTGGTGAATTTTCTAATTGCAATATGGTAGAAATTCCATCTCTAGTTATTACTAAAATTAATTACAACCCTGAAGAAACAGATTTATTTCCAGAAAGCGATGATTTAGAATTTATAGTAATTCAAAATACTAGTAATGAAATTATAAATCTTACAGGAATATACTTCAGTCAGCTAGGTATTTCATATCAATTTCCAGTAAATGCTGTTATTGCAGATAGTGAATCTATTTATTTAGCTGGAGATGCAGCTACTTTTCAAGCCAAATATGGTTTTGCCCCATTTGATACATTTACAAGGGACTTATCAAATAAGAGACAGAATTTAGTTTTGTCAGACGCTTTTGGTAATGTGATTGACGAGGTGGAATATTTGGATGAAGCACCTTGGCCAGAAGAGGCAGATGGTGATGGTTTTTATTTAGAACTTATAGATGTTAATTCCGATAACGCAATTGCCAGTAATTGGATCGCAGTATCTGAAGAAGCTTTAAATACTAACGATTTTGATAATAGCATACAGACTATAACTGTATATCCAAACCCAGCAGAAGCAAAATTGATCTTAAGCTCGGAACAAACCATACAAAATATAACCATTTTTAACCTTCTTGGACAACAAGTCAAAACATTTCAAGTTAATTTCAAGTTAGGGGAAATTGATATTAGTGAACTCACAAATGGTGCTTATTTTTTAAATTTAAAACTAATTAATGGGGCTCGTGTTACAAAGAAGGTTTTTAAGAAATAGATTATAAAACCTTCAAGTATTGATTTTGAGAATTTTAAACCGATTGATAAATAATAGACTCGAGCCTCCAAGCTCACTTCAGCGTTTATTGTTTTCTATATAAAACGACAATTATTAAAGGGTTTCTTATATTTAAGTAATAATTTATCATCAACAATCTCAAGTGACTTCAATGAATCCAACTTTGAAAGTGGTTTTTTTAATTATTTTTTTCGTTGGAATGGCCTTTGTTGTGTTGAGCCGTTTTTATAAGTATTTCGAACAAGTTTATGCCCTAAAATATAAAAGGCCATTCTTTGTTAACTTCATAATAGTACCAAGAAAACTCACGAAAACACAATTACAAATTATAGAGCAAGAATTTACATTTTATAAAAAACTTAATCAGAAGTATAAGACTTTATTTATTCATCGTGTAGCTAGGTTTATAAATGCTAAAACTTTTATTGGAAGAGAAGATTTAGAGCCAACTGATGAGATGAAAGTGCTAATAGCTTCAACGGCAATAATGCTAACCTTTGGTTTTAAAAAGTATCTTATTGATTTAATTGATACTATTATTATTTATCCAAAGATATATTATTCAAATATTAATGAAACGTATCATAAAGGAGAAACCAATCCAAAATTGAAAGCTATTGTTTTTTCATGGGAAGACTTTAAGCATGGATACAAGATAGGTGATGATAACCTAAATCTAGGGATTCATGAGTTTGGACATACTATTCATTTAAACGCTTTTAGTAATAATGATGTGAGTAGTTTAATTTTTAATCAAGGATTTCAAAAACTAACAGATTATTTCCAAAATAATGAAGCTGTAAGACAAGATCTAATTGTTTCTAAATACTTTAGAGCTTATGCTTATACTGATCATTTTGAGTTTTTTGCGGTACTTTTAGAAAACTTTATTGAGACACCATCAGAGTTTAAGTCTCAATTTCCAGAATTATATAATTATATCAAACAGATGCTTAATTTTAATTTTGCAGGATATTAGTTTTATGGTTATATACTATTAAATAAAGTATTATTTTTAATCGTTGATAATTTAATGCTATATGAAAAGAATATTGGTTACGGGTGGAGCAGGATTTGTAGGTTCTCACTTATGCGAAAGACTCCTTAATGAAGGTAATGAAGTTATCTGCTTAGATAATTATTTTACAGGTTCTAAACGGAATATAGAGCATTTAATGGATCATCATTATTTTGAGTTGGTAAGGCATGATGTTACTAACCCCTATATGGTTGAGGTTGATGAAATTTATAATTTAGCTTGCCCAGCATCTCCTGTACACTATCAATATAATCCTATAAAAACGGTTAAGACTTCTGTTATGGGAGCAATTAATATGTTAGGGTTGGCTAAGAGAGTTGGTGCAAAAATATTACAAGCTTCAACGAGCGAAGTATACGGAGATCCACATGTACACCCACAACCTGAAACGTATTGGGGAAACGTAAACCCGATAGGTTTACGCTCTTGTTACGATGAAGGTAAACGTTGTGCTGAAACTTTGTTTATGGATTACCACAATCAAAATAAAGTAAAGATTAAGATTATTAGAATTTTTAATACCTATGGACCTAAAATGCATCCTCAAGACGGAAGAGTAGTTTCTAATTTTATTGTGCAAGCTTTAAAAGGAGAAGATATTACTATTTTTGGTGAAGGCACGCAAACAAGAAGTTTTCAGTACGTTGATGATTTAGTAGAAGGAACGCATCGTATGATGAATAGTAGAGATAGCTTTATTGGGCCCGTAAATATTGGAAACCCAAAAGAGTTTACCATGTTAGAGTTGGCAAAAGAAGTGTTGGATTTAACAGGTTCTAAATCTAAGTTAACATATTTACCATTACCTCAAGATGATCCTTTGCAACGTCAGCCAGATATTTCTTTAGCTAAAAAAGAATTAAATAACTGGGAGCCTAAGGTGAATTTGAGAGAAGGCTTAGGGCATACAATAAACTATTTTGATGCCTTATTGAAGAACGGATAAGTATTAGGATAACTTAAGATTAAGTATGCATAAATAAAAAGGTCTCAATTTAAAATTGGGACCTTTTTATTCTAAAAGTTGTTTGTGTTATAATGCAAATATTAACTGTAAATGTGTTTGAAAGTGGTTATTGTCGAGCCCACTTTCCTTATGATCTAAGGCAAATTTAGCAATAGTTTGTACTCTTACACCAATCGTTTTTCTTCTATTAAACCAAAATAAAACACCACCACCTAAGTTGGCAGAAATATTTGTTTCATCTATTGAGAATATACCAATACCAGCATTTCCATAAAAATCAATCCAATCTAAATCTGGAAAAATGTGCTTACCAAAGTAGTACTTCGCATGCGTATCAAACGAGATGTAATTATAGTCTTCTGTTAGTATAACTCCATCTATAATACCATCTTCAGAAAACTTGTTAAAAGTAACTGACTGTTCAATGGCAAAACCAGATGCCCAACTTAACTCAACAGCTGCAGAAATAGGAAGACCATTGGCCCAATCACCAGGGCTATTTATTGGGGATTTCTTGCCAGCACTATTAATTGCATTTAACCCAATACTTGCAAACCATTCTTTGTCAGTTGTTTGAGAAAAGGTTGTTAGGGTGTATAATAAAAATGCAGTCGCTAAAATCAGTTTTTTCATAAGATTCATATTTCTGTAATAAGTCAAAGTTAAACTTTATGCACTAAAAAACAAACACTTAATTAAACTTATTCCTTCAAATTTGTTCTTTTTAATTATTTTAAATGTAATCGTGATTTTAAGTGGTGGATGACACGTTTTCTATCGGAAAAAATAGCGATTCGGTAATCAGAATTACATAAAAACATGTAAAGTCGCGTTGTCAATGAGCTCATAAAAATGTAGAGTGTGACGAGTTTGTGCCAAAACCTCTGGAATTTTACGTGTCTTAATTTAAAGCGATACAATCCAAGAGCATATCTATAGGTCCTTTTAGATGGTTGACCTAACGTATTAAAATGAATCTTAAAGTATTTAAAATAGTGCTTTATCGGACTTGTCTTTTGTAAATCTTGAAAATTAATATTTGTGTTTTTCCTTAGGATTAACAAGGTGTCATAAGCCGTTCTAAAGTTAGTACTTCTGTATAGGCGACCATAATCATTAATTTGATGATTAAGAATGTTATGCATAGCTAGGTGTTTAGGAGACGGTATAGCTGTTAGATTGATGCGTTGCTTGTGAGATATTATGCAGGTATTACTTAGTTCGTCGTGTTGATAGTTTATAAAGAGTTTTCGGTGAATTTCTATCGCGGCTATATGTTTTTTTTTGGTGAGACGTGGTAAATGTTTGTGTTCAAAAAACGCTGCTCCCAAAGTTTGTGCGCTCGGTATATAATCCTGTTGAATTAATAAGTCGAATGCTATATCTACTTGATTCTTTGCTACCAATATGTCAATATCACCAATCATGCGTTCTCCTAAATCCTCGTAATAACCAGCTGCTAAGAGGGCAGCTCCTTTTAAAAAAACATGGTCAATTTGATTTGTATTAAAGAGTTGGGTAAGACAATCTACTTGTTTCAAAATCGCTTTATTTCTATTGCGATTAATACTAGTAATTTTCTCTAAATACACCTGTAATTCTTCTGGTAATACATCCAATAACTTTCTTGATCTAAGTCTGCAATACAGTGCTGGTAGCGATACGTGTTTACTGCTTTCTATGACCAAAGTATCCCAATTCATTTCTGGTTGCGTTAATTGATCTTTTAGCGTATCATTAGAGCTATCAAAACTGAGGATATCTGCAATTAGTTGGTATGTATTAAACAGATTTGGCATAAGCGTTAAGCAATAGTTTTACTAATATAAACTATAGAATTTAGACATTTTCATTAAACAGCGAATTCACCTTATGCGTCATGCTATCTATATTGCTATAAGTGAGCTCATACATAGTTAATGTTTGTAACCAATCTAAAAATTCTTTAGCGTGTTTAGGATTTGGTGACAACCATGAGTCTGGGATTAACGTTTCTAATAATTCAACTATAGAAATCTTTTTTAAATCGGTTTTTGAATCTGTTTTATAATTTACTAACACTATAGTATTGCAAGGATAATGATTGTTAGGAGGCCTTTTAAAAGGAATATATTTTATGAGACCTTTTGACTTATTAAATTCTACTGCTTGTAAATCATCAAAATTAGGAACTAATGTTCTTAGTGTACTAAATGACCCACTTTTCGTTGAAATAGCTGCAGGATTACTATAAATGTTTAGGTTTGTAGAGGCCAGTGGTGAAATGTCATCTGCAACTAAGTTAAAACCCTTCGTCGCTAAGATTGTACATAAGGTACTTTTTCCCTTACCAGATTTGCCCACAAAAAGAATGGAAGATATTCCATTAGTAATTGTTGAACCATGGAGGGTACCAATCCAATTGTTTTCTTCTTTGTCGTGAATGCTACACAAAAGATGAAACATAAATTTCCCTTGAAGTTTATGATAGTCTTGTTTTGGATAGCTATTTAAAAAAGTTTCGTTTTTAAATAAGTGTAAGTTATTGCCTTCTAAATAAATATCAAAAGTTAGGTCTGTGGTAGTTTTGTCTCTTGTTTCTAGATGAGCTAAAGGAGGATGAATAAGTTTCTTAACGAATTCAGAATCAAAATAGATTTGAAATGTTTTACCATTATAGGCGTATCTCTTTAAAATCTTTCGATTAGAATACTCTAAAACTTGGACTTTATCTTTGTTTGGGATGTTTGGGATATTGCAACCTTCAAGATAAGTTTTTATAGTTTTTATGACATCTAATTTACTTGTTTCAATTTCTTCAATATTAAGAGTGTCAAAAAAAGCGTCTTGTGAGTTAGATTGAAAATAGTTGTCTAGTAGTACCTTAAAGTTACTGTCAATAACGCTATAGCTATTTGATACAGAATACCACAACAAAAAGTGGTAACCAAACACATACTGATATGTTGGTGCTAACTGATTATTCAAAACTAAAACTGAAAATTAATCAAAGTCACCTCCTGGATCAGGTATAGATTGTGCTTGAGATTTTTGGGGATTTAAAATCAAAAATGTACCAACTGCAGTCAATGCGGCATATTTGCCCATCTTCTTTATAGCGTCTTTACGCGTGATTTTATCTAAATTGTTTTCGTTCTTCATGGTGTAAGTCCCATATTTTTAATTCAAAAATAATAAATTATTCGATTTAATAAAGAAAAATAGGAAAACCTTTACTTCAAAATAAGTTAGGCGTTTAATTTTACCTTAAAATAACCTTTTGAGTTATGTTTTGATTTTTAGTATCATTTAGCTTTACTACATATATACCAGTACTTAAATCATTAACGTTTATTTTTTGTAATCTACTCGTGGTATTTAATATCGCAGACGTTACTAAACGGCCTTGTATATCATATATGTTGGCAGTAGTTTTTGTCTTTAATTCACCAGCAATAATAACGGTTCTATCGTTTTGATCTGTGTATATACTTAAATCCCTTAAAGGATTATCTGATACAGACAAGATATTATTTGTAAAGCTTAAAAAGAAGCGCCCTGTACCACTTAAATTTGCACTAGGCGTTAAGATATAGTCGCTTGTGTTAAGTAAGGTATTTGTATTTGCAATAGTGTCTTCTAAATAGACTTCTACATTACTTGGTAAGTCCGAGAAGGACATACTAAACGTTAGTTGTTCTCCTTGGTTAGCATTAACACCAAGTGCAATTGTAACATCACTATAATCAGTAATACCTAAGGCTTGTATGGCAAAAGGAACACCTTGATTATCTTCCACTAAATGAGAGTATAAAGCAAAAGGGGTTGCGCTACCACCAAACAAACCAGCATCATAACCAGAGTTTAGTCCTAGCGAAGCTTCACTAGTAAAATAGATGTCTGTATTAAAACTATCATTAGATTTAGATAGTTGTAAGGTTGTACGGTAAGTTATAATTTCATCTCGTCCTTGTATAAAATCATCTCCACCACTAGACAATCGCATAGCAGGTGTAAAGTCTAATTGGCCTGTGTTATTTGAAGCCACAAAAAATCCTTGTCCTGGCGCAATATTAAGAGTGTTGTTTTGTAAACTATTAATTATTGTCCATTTGCTACTCGTATTTCCATCTGTATTATTGTTGTAGCCATAAATAGCTTTAAAATTAGGGTCTAAAACGGTTTCATCAATAACTCCTCCATTTGTAGTAAGAAATGCCTGAGCATCCATATAACTTGGATACGGATTGCCTACTAAATTCCATTTGTCCATAGGGTTATTTCCTAAAGCTTCAAAATCTGTAGTAGTTACAGTACCAGTATTAACACCACCTCTAAATGCTAAGGTGTTTCCGATTGCACCACTGGTTGCTACTCTAAAACCTTTTCCTGTAGTTAATATGACATCATTATCATAATTAATATTTGTTTGATCAGGATCTCCTGAGCCATCAAGACCAATTGAATAATTTACGTAGGTTACACTGTTACTATTGTCAAAAGGACCAAATAAATATTCTGCTTCATCTCCGTTTGCTGGAGAAGGATTGCTCGATAGATTAGAATTATCTGAGTCAGTCGCAAAATCAAAAAATGTTAAACCTGTTAATGGAGATGTTGCTAAATCGTTTCCTCCAGGACCAGCCGTAAAATTATTAACATAACGACGGTAGGTTACATTACCAGAAATATTACCAGCTAAAGATCCATCTAAAATAAGACTAGAATATTGTGTTGAGTTAGACTCTAAGTCTAGACTCGTGGCTGTTAGCGTAGCTGTTGCATTAATTGTTAGGCTTGCTGCTGGTTCTACCAATAAGTTATTAGAAGTGACATCGTTGGCAAAAACTGCATTTCCAGATAAAATAATTAGGTTGTCGTATTTGGTTGAAACACCTTCTGGAGATTCAGGTAACCATGCACCTGAAAAACTATAGTCTGTTGGTACATTTTTAGTATTTGGTGTGAAAATAAGATCTGCTCTTATAAGAGAATGTTTTTCAAAATCTCCAGTAAAATCTGGATTCCGAGCTAGGGATTGATTCTCTCCTCCTTCGCTTCCATAGGTTTCAGTTGCAACAACTATGCTATTTGAATTTGAAAGTGTAACACTATCTCCTCCATTATTTAAACTCAAATTTCCTACGCTTGCTACTTGTGTGGATAAAGGTTGAAAGCCTGTAGGTATGCCGCCTCCAAATACTGTGATAAATGAGCCAGGATCTAAAAAGGTGTTTAAAGGAAAAGTATGTTTTAGACCACTACCGTCAGATATGGTATAACCCGTTAGGTTAACGATAGAAATATCATTATTATATATCTCAATAAACTCGTCTTCTGAACTATCTCTTGTACCATCATTATTAGAGTCTCCGTTAAAAACGCTATTATCCGGATCGGCTAAAATTTCATTAATAATTAAAAGCGGAAGCGGGTCACACTGTACGGAAAGTATTGTTCCAGAATTAGTTACGTCACTGCAACCTCCACCTGATATACTAATATCCCAAGAGGATCCTTCAGTAAGTCCAGTTAAAGTTATAGTACCGTTAGGCGTTATAGAGGGATCATCTCCTCCAACGATGCCAGCAGATGTTGTCGACACAGATACGGCACTATCATCACCAAAATAAGGTATATTCACTGTCACCGTGTCATTATCAGCACCTGTAGTATTACTCGTACATGTAAAAGAAGGAGCGCCTAAGCTTACTCCGCACCCAGAACCTGAGTCTACTAAATTCCATTCATCCCTCACATAGATGCCATCTACAATTGTATTTTGAGTACTAGTAAATTGTCTTAAGGCTATGGCTTGAAATAATGAGGCGTCAGTTCCAGTTAGAGGACCAACAGAAGGAGTTCCGGGTTCTGTAGTTGGTACATTACCGTCACTAAAAATATAAAGACTAACCGTATCATCATTTGTTCCGGGATTAAAACTGTATTTAGCAACCACGAGATAGGTTTTAGTAATGTCCAAGTCGGCTGAATAATTTCCACTGCTGGCACTGAAGCTAATTCCAATTTGAATTTGGGTATTAGGATCTGTCCCCTGTTTCATAAACATTCTTGCGCGCCAATCACCACTATCTAATCCTGAATAATCGGGAGGAACAGAACTGTAACTGCTAAAATTCATAAAATATGATGGATTAGCAGAAGAATGAGTATAAGGTATGGATCCAGATTTCAACATAAAAGACATATAAACACTTCCAGAATTTAAATCCGATGAAAAAGGGCGATTAACATCTTGCCCAGTATTATCAATACCAGCAGCTAAGCCAATATTATCTCCTACATATCCTGGATAGGTTAAACCCGGACTTAATGTTTGTATGGCATTTGTAGTACCACCACTATGACCGAACCAGCCAAAATCTGTTAGTACGGCACTATTTGGATAATCAAAATTTTCAACCAAGTAATTCTCTTGCCCAAATCCTAATCCACTAATAATAAATGCTAATAAAAATAGGTATAATTGTCTCATTTGTATAAGTGCTGTTAGTTGTAAATAGGTTGTTGTTAGGGAGACAAGGGCATCAAATATAATAAATAAAGTAAGATATTATTTTTTTAAATATTAACAAATTATTAATTGTGGTCTTAGATGTTATTTTTTAACAAAACTGTAAATGAGTTTTTATAGCTTTGATAATTACTTGCAGTCCTTATTATTTGTTTTAGATTTGTTAACTACGAACTTGATCGCTTACTAATATAGGTATCATATGCTTTAAAGCTTAATTTATCAATTAGAGATGTAAGTTACACATGGTTATCTTATAAATAAAAGAAGACATAAAAATTTGGAAAATATTAATACCAAAGACTATTGGGAATCTAGGTTTATAACAAAAAACTGGGGAAAAAGCGGAAATAGACAAACCAAGGAGTATGCAAAGGCTAATGTTGCACAAACTAATTTAGATAGTAACTTTAAGGGTTCTGTTTTAGATTTTGGATGTGCTTTGGGTGATGCAATACCGATATATCATCAAGCTTTTCCTGATGCAAGTTTATACGGAATGGATTTGTCTGAAGTTGCAATTGAAATTTGTAAGAATAAATATGGAGACATTGCAAAATTTGAGAGTGGAACCCATGATACCATAAAACAATATGATCTAATCTTTGCGTCACATGTTATGGAGCATTTAACAGCTGATAAGACAGTAGTAGCGCATTTGTTAACTAACTGTAAAGAGTTGTTTGTTTTTGTTCCCTACAAAGAAAGCCCGCTTTACAGAGAGCACGTTAATTATTACGAGCGCAATTATTACGATAATTTTGAAGTACTAGAGAAAAAAGTATTTTTAGTTCAATTCGAATATAAACTTTCTTTAATCAACTTAGTAAAATCTTGCGTTAAAGGAAAGTTTAGTAACAAAGCTACTTTTTCTAAAGACATTATAATGTTTAGGATAAATGGCGCAATACTTTAGGGTTGTATAAATCTACTAACAATACCATTCAAACGTTTTGGGTAGCCTTAGGGAGCTTAAGTGCTTTTGGTTTAGCCATAGTTAGCTCTGCCATACTTTCTAGATATTTAGCTAAAGAAGACTATGGCACTTACAGGCAAATTATATTTGTTTATTCTACATTACTAGTTGTTTTCTCAGCAGGCTTACCACGAGTATTTGCTTATTTTTTACCAAGGTATAGTTTGTCTCAGGGTAAAACTATTGTTAAAAAAGTAAGCTTAGTTTTGGTGGGTTGTGGATTGTTGTTTTCAATTTGTTTATACCTTTTTTCGGGCTTAATAGCTAGGATTTTAGATAATGAGGAATTGGAGTATGGATTAAAGGTGTTTTCAATAGTGCCCTTTTTTTTATTACCAACATTGGGTATAGAAGGGATATTTTCTACCTATAAAAAAACGATATACATTGCAATTTACAACACGCTAACAAGGTTTGTAATGTTGTTGTGTATTATTGTTCCTGTTATTGTTTATGACGGTAATTACATTAATGCATTATACGGCTGGGTAGTGGCTTCTGTATTTACGTTTGTAATTGCAATCCTTTTTAAGTCATTACCTTTTAAAGGAATTAGTAAAAGTAAGACAGATTTAAAAATAGGAGAAATATTAAGTTATAGTTTGCCGTTGGTAGGTGCAGGTATATGGGGAGTTGTAATTAAGTCTTCTGACATGTTTTATATCAGTAGATTTTTTGGTGAAGAGGCTTTTGCAGAGTATGCCAACGGATTTACTAGTTTACCTTTTGTTACCATTATAACATCGAGTGCTGCAGTGGTGTTAATGCCAATATTCTCAAAGTATTTTCAGGGTAATAACAATACTAAAGAAATATTAAACGTATGGTTAAATGCACTAAAAAAGTCTACGATTATAATTTACCCACTTATAATTTATTTTTTTGTTTATGCTGATGATGTTGTTGTCCTTTTATTTTCAGAAAGCTATTTAAATTCGTCGATTTATTTTAGAATTAATCTAATTCTCAACGTATTTAATATCATTATTTTCGCTCCTTTATTTTTGGCAACAGGTAGAACAAAACTGTATGCAAATGTGCATATGTTTTTGGCATTAGCAATATGGTTAACCGGCTATTTAGTTGTTATTGTATTTAACTCACCTACAGCTATTGCATATAATAGTGTAGCAATTCATATTTTAAAAGTTATAATATTTATCTACTTGGCTTCAAGAATTTTGAATATTCCTTTCCTTAAGTTTTTTCCTTTAAGACAAATCGGAAGGTCACTTTTTCAGTCTTTTGTAGTTATTGGTTTCGTTTACTTCTCGTATGCTTATCTTGTAAATTCAGATAGTATTATCATTAAATTATTAGTTACTTTTAGTGCATTCTGCATAATTTTATTAGCAACAGGTAAGTTTTTTAGAATAGATTATTATGGTATGGTAAAACCATTTTTTAAAAGCCAAGATAATTAGTATAAAAATGTATTTTATTTAAGAATGAATTCTTTAGAGTCAAAAAAAATTTTAATCGTTACAAAATTCTTTTATCCAGAGATTACTCCAAGAGCATTTAGAGCTTTTGAATTGGCTAAGGAGTTTGCTAGACAAGGACATAACGTTAAGGTTTTAACGACAAATAAAAATTATGATTATAAAGCATTAGAGGTAAAGTATGGCTTTAAGATAGAGGATACTGTAGCGAATGAACCAAATGAGTTAGTAGGTGGTGGCTTAATAAGACTTATTCGATTTGGACTAAAACACTTTTTTCTGTTTCCGTTTATTTACCTTTCAAAATATTTTAAAAAAGCTTTGAAAAAAGAAACGGGATATGATATTCTAATTTCAATAGCTTACCCTTATACTGTTCATTTTGGTGTAGCTTTAGCTACTGACAAGAATAAAGAACTTGCTAAAGTTTGGATAGCAGATTGCGGTGATCCTTTTACTGGCGGACAAGAGACAAGGTTTGAAAGCCCTTTTTATTATAAATGGATTGAGAAATGGTTCTGTAAGAAACCTCATTTCATAACCATTCCAATTAAAGAAGCTAAGAGTGCTTATCCAAGTATTTGCCAGCATAAATTAAAAGTTATACCTCAAGGATTTGATTTTAGTACCATAAAGCCAAATTTTAAACCAGGAGAAAATAAAGTAATAACATTTGCTTATGCAGGTACTTTGAGTGCTGGGTCAAGAGACCCAAGATCTTTAATTGATTATCTCCAAAGCCTTAATAAAGACTTTAAATTTATTCTTTATACGCGTAATAAAGACTTTTTAGAAGTTTATAAAAAACAATTAGGAGATAAATTAGAGCTTAGAGATTACGTACCAAGAGATATATTATTGAGAGATTTAGGGAAAATGGATTTTTTAGTTAATTTAGAGAATAAAACGTCTATTCATAGTCCTAGTAAGTTAATTGATTACGCATTATTAGAACGACCTATTTTGTCTGTAAAACCATTTGATTTAGACACGGAAATTGTAGATGAATTTATGACAGCTAATTATAAAAACAGTTTGATAGTCGAAAATATCGAAAATTATAATATTACAAATGTTGCTAATAATTTTTTAGCATTGTATAATCAAGACATGTAGATTGTGAAAAAGTCTAACTTATTTACAAAGATAAAATTTGTTGTTTTAGGATTATTCCTATTTTTTCTTTTTCATTTTGAATCTTTAAGTATTGGGTCTGTAAAGATTTCACACCTTTGGAAAGGTATTCTATTACTGTTTTTAATATTTAAAATTCTTAGTAAGAAACGCAAACAATTATTTGTTTATAAGCCTTTAATTTTGCTGGCAGTGCTACAACTAGTTAATGTTGAGTTGTTTATTAATCCTTTTAATGCTGTTTTTTTATTTTTAACCACTTTACTATTACCGTTATTAGGTATTTATGTTTTACAGTTCTCTTCGTTACAACTACAAAAAGTATTATTGTTTTTTTCCTCTTTTTTTATTTTGTCTTTCATCCCTTATGAACTAGGAATAATTGAGAGTTATGGAAAGCTTTATAATTTAGCTAGTTATGGAGATGCAAAACAATCCGGTATTATTGGTCCATTTCAAAGTCCCCATGCAGCATCTACAGCCTTAGCAGGTTCGTTCTTAGTAATATTGTACTTCTGGTTTACCAAGTATGTTAATAGAATTTATTTATCAATACTTTTAATACTAAGTTTTTACTTGTTAATTTTTACATATGTAAGAACTGGGATGCTAATGGTAACATTAGGTATAATTCCTATGTTACTATATTTTGTAAAAAAAGGTGTCTCGACAAGAATACGTTTAATTTTTATAGGCGGTATCTTTTCGGTTTTAATAAGTGGATGGATATTATCTAATGAAGTTTTAATAGACAGAATTACAGGAAATCGAATTAATAAAGTTGAAACTGACTCTTTTGAAGAACTTGGGAGTGGTCGTGGTCAAATTTATAGTTATGCTGTAGATATTTTTTTAGAAGCTAATATTTTTGAAAAAGTTATTGGAGTAGGTCAAACAGAACAAGTTAAAAGAATGGATAAAAAGCTAGGATCTGGTCTAATTCCTCATAATGGATTCTTGCTAATTCTTTTAAATACAGGTGCTATTGGTTTATTTGTTTTCTTAGTGTTTATTAGAAAAGTTATTAACTCTTGTGGTACTCTAGCACCTTCAGATAAAATATTAACACAAGGACTTTTGTTCGCTTATGTTATAATGACATTCTTTCAAAATTATGATTTAATTTATGCGTATTTACTTTTAGTTTTAAGCGTTGCACATTCCAATAAGTTAACAAATCAAAAAAAACTAAATCAAATTTATTTTAGTAAATATTACCACTTATCGGATGATGAATAACATTAAAATAAAAGTAATTCAAACTAGCTCAGAGTTTAACTTATTAGAAGAAGAGTGGAAAGCGCTAGAAAGCAGTTTAAATCATTCTAACATCACCTCTTCATTTGATTGGTTAAATACATGGTGGAAGATCTTTAAAGACGTAAATAATAATAAAATAGGGTATGATAAAAAGCTAATTGTTATTTGTCTATATGATAACGATTTACTTATATCAGTTGCTCCTTTTTTAAAAGTGTACAGAAAAAAATTCGGTATAAAAATTAGCTTTATCGAATTTTTAGGACAACAATGGGCTGGTAACTATATAGATATTATTTCTCATAAAAAACATGCTGCTAATAATGAAGCTGTTTTTTGTTGGTTATATAAAAACATAAAATTTGATATCATTTTATTAAAATATATTCCTGAATTTTCTGCACATTTTAATAACGATGATTTATATCTTTACTCTGCCTGTCCAGAAATTAAAATTAGTGCGTACAATAGCCATGAGGAGTTTATTAAAAACGAATACTCAAAAGGTTTAAAACAAAATTTAAGAACAGCTTACAATAGAGCCAAAAAAACAGGAATAGAGATTCAAACTTCAGTTGAGGTTATAGATCAAAAGAATTTTAAAGAGATTATTAATATATCTGCCTTTAAATTAGCAGACGGAAAGTGGTCTTTGTATGAGGATAGAAATAAATCGTTGTTTATGGAACAAATAACTAATAGGATGGCATCCAATGTTGTACTTGTGAGACTTAACAATAAAAATGTAGCTTATAGAACTAATATTTTCTTCAACCAAAATAAATTTTGCATTGATGCTTCATACGATAGAAATTTTAGAAAATTTGAATTAGGGAGTATTTCTGTAGATGCAAATATTAAAGACAGTTATTCAAAGCAAATTCTTACGCATTGTTTAGGGCCTGGGTTAGATGTTTACAAGAAAAAGTTCACAAAAAAAACCATAAAAATCTTCATATACTTAAGAAAGGGAAACACGCTAATGTCTTTACTTCTTTTTAATCCAATTAAAGTAATTACTCTAAGAAAAGAGAAAGAAGCAAAACAGCTCATTAAATAACTATGGCCATAATAACTCAGTTTAAACAATACGGATTTAAGAATAGTTTTATTAGGGCGGTAAAATTAGTTTTAAGAGCTTGTGGAGTAAATGTAGAAACTTATATGTTCTACACGCAAGAGATTAAAACAAGTTTACTTAAGCAGAGTAATATTAGCCCTAATTATAAAACAGAAAAACTGAATTATAATAGTTATGAAAGTTCTAGGGGTTTAAAATTTGATAATTTAAAGCTTAACTTATTTAAAGAAAGACTTAATGATAATGAATATCTAGCATATGGAGTGTTTGATGGTGAAATTTTGATTTATTCAAGTTGGATATCAACCAGACAAGATGAAATGTCATTACAGGCCTTGGGCTTAAAGTTAAATCCAGACGAAGGTTTATTGCTAGATATCGAAACTCATCCAAGTTACAGAAGACAAGGTCTTCATAATTACATGAATATTTACTGTTTAGAACGTATAAAAGAGCTCGGAAAAGATAAAGCAGTAGTTTTGGTTTTAAAAGAAAATGTTCCAGCAAGAAAGTCTCAGGAACGTTCGGGATTTAAGAAAAGTAAAAAAATAAGTTGTTATAAAATATGGGGAATGCAAAAAATTAGAATTAATAATATTTAGCTTTTAAAATAATTATAATGAGAAAACTTATAAGACACCTAATTGCAAGTGTTTTAATAGTATTAGGTTTTGTTAGACGACAGAATAAACGTGTCCATTCTAAAAATCTTATAACACCTATTTATTTTCATAATCCAAGTAAAGAATTATTTGAAAAGTGCATAAATTGGCTCATTAAAAACGACTACTATTTTATTTCGACTGATGATTTATATAATGTTTTAAAAAATAAAAAAGTAATTAAAAACGGTGCAGTATGCATAACAGTTGATGATGGTTGGAAAGATAATATTGAAAACATTATGCCAATAGTAACAAAATTACAAATTCCTTTAACAATCTTCATTGCTACAGAACCTGTAAAAAATGGTGCGTTTTGGTGGTCTTACATAAAAGAAAATAATAAAAATAATCATAAGAATATTTCCGTTCAAGCTTCTAAGAATTTACCAAATATTAAAAGAAAGCAATTAGTACAAAAGCTTAAAAAAAACATAGAATTACCAAGAGAAGCGATGACTAAGGAAGATGTTATAAGAATTTCAAAATTTGAATCTGTTACAATTGGTAATCACACAGTAAATCATCCTATAACTAATAGATGTGAAATTGACGAGTTAAACTATGAGATTACGGAGGGCTCGAGTGAATTGAAAAATTGGATTGTTGATGAGGTTGCTTTTTTCGCATATCCAAATGGAGATTTTGACGAAAGAGAAGCTCCCTTTTTAAATAATAATAATATTAAGTTAGCTTTTACTACAGTTCCAAAACACATCAATAGTACCAAAACTATTAATCATTTTCAAGTACCTAGATTCTGTGTAAATGATAATGGTTCTTTTTCTGAAAATATATGTAAAATGGTAGGGGTTTGGCAAAAATATATTGAATAATAAAGTTGTTTAAACCCAAAAAGATTGTTTTTTATTAGTTTAGCGTCTTTCATCTTTAAGATGAATTTCTATTATCAACAAAAGTTTTTAAAACTATTAAATTCGATAGTTTTAAAATCAGTTTATTTCATACAACTAAAACGATATGTGTGAAGATTTATAATTAAATTTAACAATGTACGGTGTGATTATAACGCTAGTAAAAGTTTAAAACAAGGCTGTGAAATGAAGATTCTGATTAATACTCCTGATATTTCTATTTTAGGCGGAGTCGCAAACCATTACAAGGGACTAAAACCCTATTGGTCACAAAACGTAATATACAATTTCGTTGGTGGTCGTAAAGGTGTACCTGGTCCTATATGGTTGGTTTTTGATTATTTTGAATTTATATTTTTATGTGCTTTTGGTAAATATGACGCTATAATACTAAACCCTTCGTTGGGTAAAACAGCAATAAAAAGAGATATTTTATTTTTAAGGATTGCTAAGCGATTTAAAATTAAAACGATTGTTTTTTTTCATGGCTGGTCAAACGATATGGTTGGTGAATTAAATATAAATTCAAAATTTTTTAGTAGATCTTTTAATCAAGCAGATAACTTAATAGTTTTAGCTCATGCATTTAAAATGGATTTAATAAAATGGGGAATTACTAAGCCTATTTGTCTAGCAACAACTAAAGTAAATGATAACTTATTAAATCAATTCGATTTTAATTTAAAGGTATGGAATTATAATATTCTTTTTCTTACACGGATAGAAACCTACAAAGGCATATTTATAACGTTAGAAGCCTATTCAACTGTTAAATCTCAATTCTCTAAGGCAACACTTACAATCGCTGGTGAGGGTTCTAAATTGAACTTAGCAAAAAAGTTTGTGTTAGATAAAAACATTCAAGATGTTGTTTTTTTAGGTGATATTTCTGGTAATGATTTAATCGAAACGTTTTCTAAAGCTTCAATATATATTCTTCCTTCTCATAGTGAAGGTATGCCCACTTCTGTTCTTGAAGCTATGGCATTTGGTTTGCCTATTGTATCAAGACCTGTAGGAGGATTAATTGATTTTTTCGAAAAAAGTAAAATGGGGTATTTAATAGAAAGTCTGAATCCAGATGATTATGCTAAAAAACTCATACATTTACTCACAAATCCTCAAAAATGTAAGGAAATCGGATATTATAATCATAAATATTCTAAAGCAAATTTTATGGCATCAAAAGTAGCAATTGAAATTGAGAAAATATTATCCGATGTCTAAAACATCTAATTCCTTCATAAAACTCAAAGCCTACTGCGAAGCCGAAAACTTTAAAGGTTGGGATCCTTATGACGCTATGAATTCTAAAGTATTTCAAGCTTTACCATTTAAGCATTGGGATGTTGCACGATGGGCTTGGATTCAAGGCTTTAAAAAAAGTCCTGTAAACTTCAGAAAGCTATTATTAGTACCAAAAGGACATAATTCTAAAGGTGTTGGTCTCCTTTTATTGGGCTATTGTAAACTCTATAAAGTTGCTGAAAAAGGAAATGAAAATTTTGGTTCTAAAGAAAATATTTTAGAACATATCAATACACTAACACAATTGCTTTTAGATATGCAATCGGAAGGGTATTCTGGTGCATGTTGGGGCTATAATTTTGATTGGCAAGCGCGACGCTTATTTTTATTCAAAAAAAATACTCCAACTGTTGTCGCCACTTGTTTTTGTGTAGAAGCTTTAATTGAAAGCTATGAAATAACAAAAGATGCGTTTGTTTTGAAAATAGCATTGTCTGCTGCTGATTTTGTAATGAATGATTTATCGCGCACGCCATGTAAAGACGGTTTTTTGTTTTCTTACAGCGTTAATGATGGTAATAATACGGTTATTAATGCCTCATTATTGGGAGCTAAAATTTTGAGTTATTCTTACAAATACACAAAAAATAAATCTCATTTTGAAGCTTCTAAAAAGGCAGTTACAGCTGCATGTCAGTTGCAAGAAGAAGATGGGTCTTGGATCTACGGTTTGTTAAAAATACAATCATGGAAAGATAGTTTTCACACAGGGTTTAATTTAGATGCTATTGAAACGTACCAGAAAAACACAGAAGACGATTCTTTTCAAAAATATATAGATAAAGGTTGGTCTTATTACATAGATAACTTTTTTGAAGCTAATGGCATGCCGAAATATTATCATAATAAAACATACCCTATAGATATTCATTGTCCTGGGCAAGTAATGGTCACAGCCTCAAAACTGAATGTATTCAATAATCATAAAGTGTTATTTAGTAAAGTATTAAACTGGACGGTAGATAATATGCAACACAAAAATGGTTATTTCTATTATCAACTAAAGCGTGGTGTAAGTTCGAAAATATCTTATATGCGTTGGAGTAATGCCTTTATGTTTAATGCCATGGCTCATTATTTTTTTGAATCAGAAAACGCTGAAGATGAAATTTGAAATTTTAAATGGTGTCAAAACGTACGCTCCTAATTCTAGAGAACAGTTAATAAGTTATGCGGTAAAGCATCACAAAATTATGGTGGCTGTTAATGCAGAAAAAATATTACATGCTACGGATGAAAGTCGCACTATAATTAACAGAAATCTAGGTTATCCTGATGGTATCGGAGCCGTTTGGGCTTTGCAGAAAAAGGGCTATAAATCTACCGTTAAAATTCCAGGTTGTGAATTGTGGTTAGATGTCATCGAAACCTATTACAAGTCAAAATCATTTTATCTGGTTGGTGGTAAACAAGACGTTATCAATACCACTGTTCAAAAATTGAAATCAGACTTTGAAGGCATAACTATTTGTAACTACAGAGATGGTTACTTAAAGACTGATGACGAGATAGAAATGTTGATAGAAGATATTGTTAAACACAAACCAGATGTTGTTTTTATAGCAATGGGATCACCTAAGCAAGAATTGTTAATGGAACGTATTCAAAAACACCACATAGCAGTTTATCAAGGTCTTGGAGGAAGTTTTGATGTTTACACAAGTAATGTGAAGCGTGCTCCCCAATGGTGGGTAAAAAATAATTTAGAATGGGCTTATAGATTAGTGAAACAACCTTCTAGAATTAAACGCCAAATTCATTTGTTACGTTTTTTTATTAACTTACATTTAAACAAATATTAAAAGACTGCTAATTAATTTATTTTGTTATTAATCCACAATTTTGGGTATATAGCACGTTTGAGAATTTAATTTGTACATTAAACATTCCCTTAAAATGTTTTAAATTAACCCTAAATGATTAAAACATTATTCGATAATTTTTCACCAGAAAACAATGTTGTTGCGTGGTTAATCGCTGCATTTGTTTTGGGTTTTATTATTGCATTTCAAACCTTTCCGACGATACTATATGTTGCTAAACAAAAGCATCTTATGGATGAGCCAGATAGCCGTAGTTTGCATTCTAATAAAACACCAACTTTAGGAGGTGTAGGTATATTTTTTAGCTTAATTGTTGTAATGACATTAGTGGGTGCTTTTTTAAATACTAAAGTTTTACTTTTAATTATGGGTGGTTTAACCATCTTATTTTTCTTAGGTTTAAAAGATGATTTAACAGTACTATCAGCTGGGAAAAAATTTGGAGGTCAGTTATTAGCATCGGCTTTACTGATTATATTTACTGATACCAGAATTATTGGCTTTTCTACCATTTTAGATATAGACGTACTCCCGTATTGGCTTTCTATTATTTTTACCTTATTTGTGTATATTCTTATTATAAATGCTTACAATCTTATAGATGGAGTAGATGGACTAGCAGGTAGTTTTGCATTAGCTGTTAGTGGTACGTTTGTATATCTTTTTGTCAGTGCAAATGATCTAAGTTTAGCGACAATAGCCATAGCCTTAAGTGGAGCTTTAATCGCATTCTTAAGATTAAATTTTTCAAACAAGAATAAGATATTTATGGGTGATACAGGCTCAATGATTGTTGGATTTTTATTGGCTTTTTTCACAATTAGTTTTATTAATATGGCCCAAACAGATTTAGACTCTAATTACTACAGAGCTTCGCCAGCCTTAGCGTTCGCCTTGTTGTTTTATCCTTTAATTGATACGTTGCGTATATTCTTTATTAGAATTGTGATCCACAAAACAAGTCCATTTAAAGCAGATAGAAACCATATACATCATCGCTTTATCAACGTTGGTTTTAGTCATAAGGCTACAGCGTTAATTATTGTAGCAATTAACCTTGTTATCATAGCAATTGCATTTAATCTTTTACAACTTCATCTAAATAACCAAATCATTTGTTTGATGATTTATGGTTCCTTATTATATTATTTACCGTTTCTTTTTAAGAAAATATTGACATAGTACAAGTGCTTAATTATCTGTATTACTTTGCGATTACTGTAAATGCCATTATATTTGTTCTATATAAATGCAGTTAAATGAAATTGAAAATCAAGGGTTTATTATTGTTTGTACTGATTAGTTCTTGCACTTCTAAAAAAGATATATTATACATGCAAGATGCAGAAAGCTTAAATGGTAAAAAGTTGAGCTATTCTAATTCTACAATTCAACCTAACGATATTTTAAAAATTACTGTAGAAAGCGCTGTTCCAGAAGCCGCTCTTCTTTATAACAAAAACTTTTCGCAAGCAGTTCAGAATCAAAATATTCAATTACTACAATTAGATGGGTACTTGGTAAGCATAAAAAGTACAATTATATTTCCTGTTTTAGGCGAAATATCTACGGCTAATAAATCGACAGAGCAGTTAGCTATAGATATAAAAAACCTATTAAAATCAGGTGATCAATTAAACGATGCATCAGTTAATGTACGCCTTATAAATGCTAAGGTTACCATCTTAGGGGAAGTTAATCAACCAGGGACTTACAACTTTACAGAACAAAATATTACAGTATTACAAGCTTTAGGTTACGCTAATGATTTAACTATAAATGGAAAGCGTGATGATGTTTTAATAACGCGCGAAGTAGATGGCGTTAGAAAAATAACACATATCGATTTGACTTCGGTTGAATTTATGAATAGTGAATTCTATTTTATAAAACCTAATGATGTTATTGTTGTAAACCCAAATAACCCTCAGGTTAAAAGAGCCGGTTTTATTGGAGATGTTGGTACAGTATTAACAATAGCTTCTTTAGTATTAAGTATAACAATTTTATTGTCTCGATAATATGGATAGCTCTTTTAAGGATATTAAAGCGTTTATGGATGACGATAATAGTATTGACATAAAACGTGAAGTTACAAAATACCTCCGCTATTGGCCTTGGTTTGTTTTTACAGTTATTGTAACAGTAATTAGTGCTTATATTTATCTTAGATACGCTCCAAAAATTTATCAGACGACAGCTAAGATTAAAGTTTTAGATGAATCTGACGGTTTAGAGTTGCCAACATCAGCTTTTATTATAAAACGGAAGAACATTAATCTTGAAAATGAAATTGAGATTTTAACATCTTACCTTATTGTTGAGCGTGTTGTACGCAAATTGAATCTCAATACAAAATTTTATGAAGAAGGTACGATACAAACTTCACCATTAGAATTTCTACCATTCGAATTTGAGCAACTTATAAAATCAGATAGTATTATAAATAATTTGGGGTATAAGATTGTAGTTAGTAAGTCTAAGTTTACGGTTTCTAATATCAATTCAGAAAAAACTTATGATTTTCAAAACCATAATTCATACACTCAAGAGCATGGTTTACCATTTCAAATACGATATGATGCGTCAATGCCATTTGAAGAGATTGAGGACAAAACGTTTTTAGTTCATTTTCAATCTATTAAAAATGCCGCATTTGCTTTGAAAGCAAAAGTTGAGGTTGAAGCTATTGGTGATCAGAGTGATTTATTACAATTGAGTATAAAAGGGGAGAGTGTACAAATTTCTGAAAAAATAATTAATACACTTGTAGATACGTTTAATAAAGATGGTATTAAGGATAGGCAATTAGTGTCAAAACGAACTTTAGATTTTGTTGAAGATCGTTTTCGTTATTTAGCGCAAGAATTAGATTCTATTGAGGTAGGTCGTCAAGATTTTAAACAACGAAATAACGTTGTGGATTTAGCTGTTGATGCAGAAATAGGACTTGAGCAACGCACACAGTCTGGGGAAGAGGTTTTTAGAATTAATAGTCAATTAGCATTAGCTAAAGATTTAAACAATGCCATAACAAAAGACGCTAGCTATGGCTTAATACCTGCAGATATTGGTTTAGATAATAATAGCATAAATAACCTTATTAATGAATATAATTCTACAGTTTTAAGTTTAGATAAGCTTAAGAGTAGTGCTGGTAAAAATAACCCTTCTGTAAAATTAGCAGAAACAACAATATCCGTTTTAAAGAATAATATTAATAGATCTTTAAATGCTTATGTTAATCAGTTAAAAGGATCACAGTCACAACTACAATCGCGTAATAACAGATTTAGAGGACAGGTTTCTCAAATCCCGAAAAAAGAAAAATTATTATTAGCAATAAATCGTCAGCAAAAAATAAAAGAGAGTATTTATTTGTTATTATTACAAAAACGAGAAGAAGCTGCCATAAATTTAGCTATTACAGAGCCTAGTATTAAAGTTGTTGAGAATGCGTTGTCTGGTTCTCAGCCTATATCACCGAAGTCTAATATTGTTTATGCAGGCGCACTTTTAGGAGGTCTATTAATTCCTTTTGGTGTTTTGTACTTAATGTTTATGTTAGATACAAAACTGCACAGTAAGGAAGATATTACTGCTTTAAAAATAGATATACCAGTAATAGCAGAAATCCCAGAAATTAAGAAAGCAGATACAAAATTATTTGATGATCCAAATGATCGTTCTGTATTAGCAGAATCTTTTAGAATATTAAGTGCTAATGTAGATTACATATTACCTATTAAGAACCAAGAAAAAGAAAAAGGAAAAGTTATTTATTGTACGTCTACAATTAAGGGAGAGGGTAAAACTTATGTAAGCGTTAATTTATCTTTAGCGTTATCTAGTATTAATAAAAAGGTATTGTTAATTGGTACAGATTTAAGAAACCCTCAAATACATAATCATATAAAACAAGATAAGCAAAAACCAGGTTTATCTAATTATTTACATGATGTTAATTATAATTGGAGAGATGCTTTAATTTCAGGTTTCGAAAAACACCCCAATCACCATATTATACTTTCAGGTAGTATTCCACCAAATCCAGCAAATCTCTTAACTAACGGTCGTTTTAAAGATTTAATAGAAGAAGCAAAACAAGATTACGACTATATTATAGTAGATACAGCTCCTACTATATTAGTTACAGATACAATGCTAATCTCTCAATTAGCAGATGCTACAATTTACATAGTACGTGCTAATTTTACTGAAAAGAACTTACTAAATTATTCTAAAGACTTACATGAAACGGGTAAGCTTAAAAACATGGCCTATGTAGTCAATGGAGTAGGTGCTAGTAAATCTTATGGTTATAGCTATAATTATGGCTATGGCTACGGCTATGGTGCTAAGGCTTGATTTATAAGTGAACTTCTTTATATCAACATGACTTTTATCATATGATATGTAGATGATATCTCGTAATTTTAATATTGAATTTAAAATCTTCATATTATGAAACAGAGAGCACCAGTAAGCACTATAATGTCTAAAGAACTTATAGCCCTTAATAGAACAGATGATTTAGAGCGTGCAGAATTATTATTTAAACGTCATAAAATTAGACATATTCCCGTAGTATCTGGAGACGTTATTATTGGTATGTTAAGTTATACTGACTTACTACGTATTAGTTTTGCTGACGCAGTTGACGAGTCTGAGAAAGATGTAGACACCTTAGTCTACAATATGTTTACAATTGATCAGGTTATGGTTAAAAACGTAACTACAGTAGATTCACAAACCTCAATTAAACAGGTCGCTAAAATTCTAGCTATAAAAGAGTTTCATGCTTTGCCAGTTGTAGATGATGGAATTTTGGTAGGAATAGTTACTACTACAGATCTTATCAATTATTTGATTGACCAATACTAAATAAAAAACCGCCAAATTGCGGTTTTTTATTATGAATTAGCTAAGTTTTTTAAATCCTTAATTGTTTCTATTTGATTATCACTTTTAAATACGTGACTACCTGCTACGAAAGTATCAGCACCTGCTTCAACAAGTTTTTTAATATTTTTATCAGTTACACCTCCGTCAATTTCTATTCGTGTGTCTAAACCTTGGTCATCAATCATTTTACGAAGATTTTTTACCCGCTTATAGGTGATATCTTCAAACTTTTGACCTCCAAAACCAGGATTTATAGACATTAATAAAATCATATAGCATTCAGGAAGTATATCTTCTAAAACAGTAAGTGGAGTCGTAATATTTAAAACGATACCTGCTTTACATCCAGCATCTTTAATTTGTCTTAATGTTCTGTGTAAATGTACTGTAGATTCATAATGTACAGTTATAATATCTGCACCAACTTTGGCAAACTCTTCAATATAGCGCTCAGGCTTTTCAATCATTAAATGGACGTCTAATGGTTTTGTAGCATGCTTTTTAATTGCAGCAATAATAGGCATGCCGTAAGATATGTTTGGCACAAAGTGGCCATCCATAACATCGATGTGAAACCAATCAGCATCACTGTTATTTACCATTTCTGTATCACGTTGAAGATTGCCGAAATCGGCAGCTAACATTGAGGGTGCAATTAATTTTGAAGCCATTTTTTAAGTTTTTAATTGTAATAACAAAGGTAAATAAAAAATGAAGTTTCTTTAGTTTTTGAAGCCTTAAGATATTATAAAAAGTGAACCCACGGTAATCAGCCGTGGGTTCTTTCATCAATCAAAAAACGAACAGTTATGTTTTGTAACTGTTGTTGCCTTTATTGGTTTGGTCGTTAAATATACAAAAACCTAACCTAAATATGTCTTTAATATCTTACTTCGTGAGGTATGCTTTAACCTACGAATTGCTTTTTCTTTAATTTGTCTTACACGTTCGCGTGTTAAATCGAATGTTTCTCCAATTTCTTCTAAGGTCATTGGGTGTTCGCTTGCTAAACCAAAATACAAACGAATAACATCTGCTTCACGAGGTGTTAAAGTTTCTAACGCACGCTCTATTTCTGTGCGTAAAGATTCATGTAATAAGTCTCTATCAGGATTTGGTGACTCACCACTACGTAAAACATCGTATAAGTTAGAGTCTTCACCTTCAACTAAAGGTGCATCCATACTTACGTGGCGACCAGAATTTTTTAATGACTCCTTAACATCGTTAATGGTCATATCTAATTCTTTAGCGATTTCTTCTGGTGAAGGTGGTCGCTCATGGCTTTGCTCTAAAAAGGCAAAGGTTTTATTTATTTTGTTAATAGACCCAATCTTGTTTAACGGTAAACGTACAATACGAGACTGCTCTGCTAATGCTTGTAAGATAGATTGTCTAATCCACCAAACAGCATAAGATATAAATTTGAAACCACGAGTTTCATCAAAACGTTGACCAGCTTTAATTAAACCTAGGTTACCTTCATTAATTAAATCTGGTAATGTTAACCCTTGGTTTTGGTATTGTTTTGCTACAGATACAACAAAACGCAGGTTAGCTTTAGTTAATTTCTCTAAAGCAAGTTGATCACCAGCTTTAATACGTTGCGCTAATTCTACTTCTTCATCTGCAGTAATAAGATCTACTTTGCCAATTTCTTGCAAATATTTATCCAATGATGCAGTTTCCCTATTGGTAACCTGCTTGGTAATTTTAAGTTGTCTCATTTAATTTTAGGATTTGTGCAATGTCTCAGCAACAACATGCTGCTTTTATTATACGTACAAAAACATTAAAATGTTACAAGCAATATAATTTTTTTGTGTAATTATTTAAAATCAAAGACTTGTGTGGCCTAAATTAATTGATAAAGTGGAATTATTCTATTAAAAAAGTAAATTTTAAGAAGATTTAGTGTTTTTAATTAAACATGAAAATTTAGATATTTAAAAAACAATTAGCGTGTTTTTTTATTTGTCATATACGCATGTTGTGCTTTCGTTATTCTCTTTCGCTTAATTCGTTTTCTATTAAAATCATTAAACCCTTAATTTCTTCATCGAGATTTTCTCTAAAATCAATTGCATCTTGGGTAAATGATAATTTCATGCCTAGTAGATTTCTTATTCTTTTAACTCCTAGTAACTGGTAATAATTATTTTTTGACTCATTTTCAATATTAATATTTGGAACGTTAGATTTTAATAAAGGAATAAAATTAATATCTTTTTCCAATATATTATCTACACGGATTTGATGTACGCTCAATCTGTCGTCAAGAGCATTTCTGAGTTTATTTAGGCGAAATTCCAATTCCGTAAACTTTTCATTTATTTTTTGATTCTTAATTAAGCTCAATTTATTAGTGCTTTTTAAATTATTATATGCGTTAAAAGTTGGCAGGTCGCTATATAAGTCCCAAACTGCACTTTTAAAAATTGAATCAGGAATTATTTGAGAGGTGAGTTTAGCATTATTAGAAGCAATACCAAGAATTCGTATCAGACTTTGTTTTAGTGCAATTTCATCAGAGATTAATAATTCAGATTGTGTTTTTGACAGATTTAAATTTTCTAATAAACTTGACAAAATTGCTTTTTCTTCAATAGAATATTTTCTGTTTTCGTTCCAATTATTAATTGATAGCGCAATTAAAATTCCGATTACGACGAGCACAATTTCACCAATGGCGTATTTAAGGTATTTGCCTGTTTTACCTGCTTCCATAAGGTTGTAGCGTATTCTTCTAAAGAATTTTATCATTTGGTTAGTGGTTGGTCATAATGAAACACAACGTTTGGTATATGGTTTTTTACTAAGCACTAAGATAGTAAAAAGGGACTGCGTGAAAGAAATTCGTCAGAATTTTCATGGTAATCATTAAACAGATTCTAGCAACAAATTATATACTGTTAGCCAACGTATTTATTTCGTTTGCTCTTTGATCCAATCAGTAATTAATTGAAGAACTGCTGGCGAAATAGTTTGTTCTATTTGAGAATATTCACTTAATGCGCCAGTTTTGCATTCTTGAAATAGATGATTTAAATTTTCTAATTCAATAGTTTTTGCATTATTATTTCCATTTTCTTCTAATATTTTTTTAATTGCTCCTAAATTTTCTTTTGCGGGAACTTGAAAATCTTTACTCCCATTTAGAGCTAATACTGCACATTTAACTTTAGATAGATAAATAATTGGTTTAGATTTAATTAGACTTACTATTTCATATCCAGTTATTTGATTAACCAGCGCGTTTTTTTGATTTTTAGGCAATAGATTGCCATACTTATTAGTATAGAAAGAATTTAAAGAATCTTTTAAAGTGGTAGTGTCTAAATCTGAATTAACAATAATATCATAAGCACCTTTAACTAAATCTTGCCCTTGTGCTATTTGCATTTCGTTTAATCCCATAATTCTTTCGAGTGCTGCTTTTTGTGAAAGCATTAGTTTATCTCCATTAATTCCAGGTCCTGCTAAAAGAACAATATAATTTACATCAGTATTTTCTGACGCAACTTTAGGTGCTATAATGCCACCAATACTGTGACCAATTAAACCTATTTTTGAAGAATTAATGTCATCTCTATTTTTTAAATAATTTATCGCAGAATTTATGTCAGATGAGAAATCTTTAATCGTGGCAGTTTTAAAATCGCCTTCTGATTTTCCAACACCTCTTTCATCAAACCTCAATACTCCAACACCATTTTTTGTTAGAAAGTCTGCTATTACTAAATATGGTTTATGACCGAACATTTCGCCATCTCTATTTTGTGGGCCACTTCCACTAATAATTATTGCAACAGGAAAATTCCCTTTTTCCTTAGGTAAAGTTAATGTTCCCGATAACGTTATCTTAGCCTTTTCATTTAGGAAAGTCAAATCTTCGGAATAGTAATCAAAAGGTGTTTTAGGTTCTTGAGGTCTATTGATTTCTATTTTACCTTTTTTTATATTCATAGGGAAAGTGTTTCCGGCAAGGCTTATTTTACCAGTAATTTCATTTAGTTGATTTAAACGGCCTTGATATTCCATTTTTAAAGCTGGATGAGAAATAGTTAGAGCAGAATCGAGAAAAGTAGTCATCTCCACTTTTGTATTAATCAGACCTTGCTTTGGCACGTTCATAGTTGTTTTATAGTTATCTCCATTCTTAACTAAGTTAAAGCCAAAGTCTAATTCAGTCCCTTGTATTTCTAATATTCCAATCCAATTACCAGATATATCCTGAGCAAATGAGTTTATGGAAAAAATAGATAAAGCTAAAATTATAAATAATTTATTCATTGATTTGTTCTTTTTTGATTGTGTATTCATACGTTGATTAACGTGTTATATAGTAACGTTTATTACTCATATCTTTTAAATAGGTTAGGATAAAGTAAGTCTTATGTTACTATTATCCCATATAGATAATTTTTTAATAAAGGGAAAATACTTTTGGCAATAGTTGTATGTAAGTCCTTTACCGTTTTTTTGACCTTAAAATTTAAATCATTAGGTTTAAAATTATGATTTTCTATAAATATATAAAAAAAAGCCTGTTTCAAATTTTGAAACAGGCTTTAGTAAATTTATAGATTCAAAAAGAATTATTCTTCTTTTTTATCTTCTCTTGGTTTGCGATCATCACGACGATTATCACGTCCACGATTATCTCTACTACCTCTGTTATCACGTCCGCTAGGACGTTTATCATCTCTTGGTGGTCTTGCAACATAACCTTCTGGTTTTGGCAAGATTGCTTTACGAGATACTTTCTCTTTACGCGTTCTTGGATCTTGTCCAAAATACTTCACATCAAATACATCTCCCATGTTAACCACATCAGATACATTTTCAGTACGTTCCCAAGCTAATTCACTTACGTGTAATAAGACTTCGTTTCCTGGAGCATCCATATATTCTACAACCGCACCAAAATCTAACATCTTAATAACTTTTACTTCGTAAACGCTACCAACAGTAGGTTTAAATAAGATAGAGTCAATTTTTGCCATTACAGCATCAATACCTACGCGTCCTACACCTAAAATCTCTACGATACCTTCTTCAGTCACTGGATCTTCGTTAATAACGATAGTAGTCTCAGTTTCTTTTTGCATTTCCTGAATCACTTTTCCACCAGGTCCAATTAAGGCGCCAATGAATTCGTTAGGAACACGTCTTGTTACCATTGTAGGTGCATGCTCTTTAACATCTGCATTTGGTGTAGCAATTGTATCTGTCAATTTCTCTAGGATATGTAAACGACCAGCACGTGCTTGTTTAAGCGCGTTAACTAAAATCTCATATGATAATCCTTTTACTTTAATATCCATTTGGCAAGCTGTGATACCATCTGCAGTACCAGTCACTTTAAAATCCATATCTCCTAAATGATCTTCATCACCTAAAATATCAGATAATACAGCATACTTTCCAGAATCTGCATCAGAGATTAATCCCATTGCGATACCAGAAACTGGCTTTTTCATTTGCACTCCAGCATCCATTAAAGCCATAGTTCCTGCACATACAGTAGCCATAGAAGAAGAACCGTTAGATTCTAATACTTCAGATACGATACGTACTGTGTAAGGGCAATCGTCAGGAATCATACCTTTTAAACCACGTTGTGCTAAATTACCATGTCCAACTTCTCTACGAGAGGTGCCACGAATTGGTCTAGCTTCACCTGTACAAAAAGGAGGGAAGTTATAATGTAAATAGAAATTCTCTTCACCTTCATAAGATGGCATATCTATTTTGTTTGCGTCTCTAGATGTTCCTAAAGTAACTGTTGCTAATGCTTGAGTTTCTCCACGCGTAAATATAGAAGAACCATGTGTTGACGGTAAGTAGTCTACCTCACACCAAATTGGTCTAATCTCATCTGTTTGACGGCCATCTAAACGTAACCCTTCATTTAAGGTTAAATCTCTAATGGCAGCTTTTTCAGCTTTACGGTAATAATCAGAAACTAAACCACCGTAATCTGCCATTTCTTCTTCAGAAAATGACGCTTTAATAGCTTCTTTTATGTCTTTAAATGCAGCACTTCTTTCATGTTTAGCAGATCCAGCTTTTGCAATAGCATACACTTTATCATAAGCCATGTCATGAATTTTCTTGGCTAAATCTTCTTCTTGTCTGTCACCTTCATATTCACGAACCTCTTTTTTTCCAAATGCTTCTGCCAATCTTAATTGAGCAGCACACTGAACT
>TARA_R100001369_G_scaffold4044_8_pt1 | contig 64443 bp, 53 predicted proteins | sample TARA_R100001369 | Tara Oceans TARA_R100001369 (sample SAMEA2621528) | marine metagenome | biome: marine biome (ENVO:00000447); feature: surface water layer (ENVO:00002042); material: "saline water (ENVO:00002010), including plankton (ENVO:xxxxxxxx)" | depth 5 m
ATTCACTTTGTCTAATAAGTATTTCACCAATTCTTTACGTTCAGATGCATTGGTAATTCCTTTTAAAATGGCGAGATGTGTTAATAATTGTTCTGCTGTAATACGAGGATACACACCAAATTCTTGCGGCAAATAACCCAAAACTTTTCGCAGTTCTGCAGGTTGGCTTAAAATATCAATATCATCTAAAGTCGCAGTACCAGAATCGGCTTCTTGCAGCGTAGCAAGTGTTCTCATTAAAGAGGACTTACCAGCTCCGTTGGGACCCAAAAGCCCGAACATGCCGTTTTCTAATTCTAGACTCACATTATCTAAGGCTTTTACACCGTTTGGGTACGTTTTAGATAAATTATTGATTTTTAATGAACTCATAGAAAATTGATTTTTGATTAGTTTAAAATATGACGACTAAAAATGAAAAGTGTTACAGTTTCGCTACTTTCATTAAAATTAACAAGCTAGCCCTTTATAAACAAAGACGTTAAAAAAAGATAAAGGGTTGCCTACTCATTTTGTTAATGAGTTTTAGAGCAAAAAAAAATAGAAATATTATTTCTTTAAATACGTGATAAATGAAAACGAATAGGCATGTTTCTCGTCAGCATTATTACTTGTTCTTTCAGACTCTGTCCATTTTGTTTCATCAATTTCAGGAAAGAAAGTATCTGCATCATCAAATTTAGAATGCACTCTTGTTATTTCTAACCTGCCAGCAATATCTAAAGACTGCTTATAGATTTCTCCACCTCCAATAATAAAAGGTTGCTGATCACTTCGAGCAGCGTCAATAGCCTCATCGAGATTATTAACTACAATTACACCATCCGGAACCTTATAATCTGCTTGTCTCGTAATAACTATATGTGTTCTGTTTGGTAATGGTTTTGGAAAACTTTCAAAAGTTTTGCGTCCCATAATTATATGATGCCCATTTGTTAGTGCTTTAAACCGTTTGAGGTCATCGCTTAAATGCCAGATGAGGTCATTGTCTTTACCAATAGCATTGTTTTCTCCAGCAGCAACAATAATGGTTAAATTATTAGATTTTTTTTTTAGTACTGGAGGTGTTTCTTCCTTAGCCTCATTATAAGCTTGGGATTGTGCGAGTTTAGTTTCCTCTTTTAGGAACCCTTTTTTTAGCTTGTCAATGCGCTTTTGCTGTTGGTTTACTAATTTTTCTAATTGTTCTTTCTCCCAGTCTTTACCCATAAATTTATTGGTAATAAAAACGCTCACAAAATGATAAATAACAAGTAGTAACCATGCTAAAACGAGATAAAACCACCATCCTTGACCAGCAAGTACGTACGTTTCGCCTATTGCTAAAAAGTTATTCGCTACAATAAAAAAGATTGAACCAATTAAAAATACTACAAAGTGAACGTATAAACGTTTTTTCTGTTTAATGCGTTTTTGAGCATTTTCAATGAGCTCTAATTGGTCTTTATCTATAGTTGAAACTGTCTTTTTCTTTCCGAACATAACTGAAATTTAATACTATAAAGATACCGTTTTTAAATAAATAATTTTGAATTATTAAACAGCAACAACACCTTTGATATGTGGATGTGGATTGTAATCTAAAAGTGTGAAGTCTTCAAAATTAAAATTAAAAATATCTTTAATTTCAGGATTCAATACCATTTTTGGTAAGGGTCTAATCTCTCTAGACAATTGTAATTCTAACTGTTCTTTATGGTTGTTATAAATATGTGCATCACCAAAGGTGTGAATAAAGTCACCAGCTTCAAATCCACAAACCTGAGCCATCATCATCGTAAATAAAGCATAAGATGCGATATTAAAAGGGACTCCTAAAAAGATATCAGCACTACGTTGGTAGAGTTGACAAGACAATTTACCATCAGCAACATAGAACTGAAAAAAGGCATGGCATGGAGGTAAAGCAGCTTTGCCTTCGGCTACATTTTCTGAGAAAGATTTAGATGTGTCTGGCAATACTGAAGGATTCCAAGCAGAAACTAGCATTCTACGACTATTAGGATTATTCTTTAACGTCGCAATAACGTCTTTAATCTGGTCAATATCTTCACTTGCCCAATTACGCCACTGGTGACCGTAAACTGGTCCTAAATCACCATTTTCATCGGCCCAATCATTCCAAATTCTAACTCCGTTTTCAGTTAAGTATTTTGTGTTCGTTTCTCCTTTTAAAAACCAAAGTAATTCGTAGATAATAGATTTAAGATGTAATTTTTTGGTAGTGACCATTGGGAAACCTTCCCTTAAATCGAATCGCATTTGATATCCAAAAACACTTTTTGTTCCTGTGCCAGTTCTATCTCCTTTTTCGTTCCCTTCTGCTAAAACGTGCTTTACTAAATCGTGGTATTGTTTCATGCTCACTTCCTGCGAAAGCAGGAATCTCTTTAAATTAAACTTGAGTTTTGTTGATATGCGATGCTGATTTCTATTCGGCATAACGTTAAGCGAAAATAAAAAAAAAGCATCAAAATCTGATATTTGATGCTTCACTATATATGATAAGTTATTAACTATGATTTGTAAGATTACTGCTTTTGCAAGAATTTGTTACCCAATTATCATACCTGCAATAGTGGCAGAAATTAAGGATGCTATTGTTCCACCTATTAAGGCTTTCATTCCAAACTTAGATAATTGCTTACGTTGTCCAGGAGCTAAAGAACCAATGCCACCAATTTGTATGCCAATTGAAGCAAAGTTGGCAAAACCGCAAAGCATGTAAGTTGCCATAATTATTGATTTTTGATATTTTAGGTGTGTAGCGCTAGTCACGTCTTTTAAATCTGCTAATTGAATGTAACCCACAAATTCACTTGCCGCTAACTTAATACCTAAAAGCTGTCCCATAAGTGCCATATCCTCATGTGCTATGCCAACTAACCACATTAATGGTGCAAATGTATAACCTAGTATGAGTTCTAAAGATAAGGCTTGGTATGGTGTATTAGCAGTAACCCATTCGTTGAGTGATGTGATATCACCAATGCCACCAAGGATACCATTAATCATTGCAATAAAAGCTACAAATACTAATAACATAGCGCCAACATTTACGGCTAACTTTAAACCTTCAGTAGTTCCGTTTGCTATAGACTCTAAAATATTAGATCCTATTTTTTCTTTAGAGACTGAAACATCTGTATTAATTTTTTCAATTTGAGGAAATAATATTTTAGAAACAACGATTGCTCCTGGCGCAGCCATTACTGAAGCTGCTAATAAATGTTTAGCATAAAATAACTGTAATTCTGGATCGTCACCTCCTAAAAATCCAATATATGCTGCTAAAACAGCACCAGCCACTGTTGCCATACCGCCAATCATTACAAGCAGAATTTCAGACTTATTCATTTTTTCTAAATAAGCTTTTATTAGTAATGGTGCTTCAGTTTGTCCTAAAAATATATTACCAGCAACACTTAAACTTTCTGCGCCAGAAATCCCTAAAACTTTAGTTAGTAACCAACCCATTCCTTTAACCAGTTTTTGAATAACACCAAGATAAAATAATACAGAAGTTAGTGCTGAGAAGAAGATAATTGTTGGTAGCACTTGAAAAGCAAATATATATCCGAAAGAATTTATATCTAACATACCGCCAAATAAAAATTCACTGCCAGCTTGTGTGAATCCTAGGATTGCTATAAACCCTTTTCCAACATACTCAAAGATTGTTTTTACAAGATCTACTTTTAAAACGCCAACAGCAATTATAAGTTGTAGCGTTAAACCAATGCCAACTGTTTTCCAGTTAATGGCTTTTCTATTGCTACTAAATAAAAAAGCAAGAAAAATAAGTGATACCATCCCTAAAACTCCTCTCCATAAACTCTTGAGTGAAAAACCTTGACTAGGAATTATTGTGTTTCCTTCATTCTCATTTAACTTTACTTTTGCAGAAAGAATGTTGCTTAAAGAATTGTATTTATATGATTTTATTTGGTCTTTAAAAACTAATGTAGAATCTGTTAATTCTGTAATTCTATATCTATTAGTTGAATTTATAGAATCATTATTAAATAGAATCAAAAGATTATTTTGATATATGTAATCGCCTTTAATTTGAGTATCGGGATTTGAATAGAAACTAAACTCACCTTTTTTAAACTCTAGATTTAAATATTTATTTATTGGTGCCTCAGCTACCCACTTTTTCTCTAGCTCTTGTGCTGTTATTGATGAAAGTCCAATAAATATAGCAACAAGTACCTTGAAAAAATGATTCATAAAAACATGTATTGGTTAACGTTTAGAAATTTCGTCCCTTATTTTGGCAGCTTTTTCATAATCTTCATTATTTACAGCATCATCTAATAAGTTGTTAAGTTCTTCTATAGTATGGTCTTTGTAGCCTTGTTGTTCTGCAGTTGCAGCTTCAATTTCTTCTGCAACGATATCATCTACAAGAATACTATCTTGTTCTTCGTCATCACTTTTAGGATTTACTTTAAGGTAGATTCCGGCTTTATCTAAGATGTTTTTATAGGTAAAAATAGGTGCCTGAAAGCGTAATGCTAATGCTATAGCGTCACTAGTTCTTGCATCAATAATTTCTTCAATTTTATCCCGCTCACAAATAAGACTTGAGTAAAATACTCCATCTACTAATTTATGGATAATAACTTGTTTAACAATGATATCGAAACGATCAGAGAAGTTTTTAAATAAATCGTGAGTAAGTGGTCGCGGAGGTCGAATTTCTTTTTCTAAAGCAATTGCTATAGATTGTGCTTCAAATGCTCCAATGACGATAGGTAGTTTTCTGTCACCATCAACCTCATTTAAAATTAATGCGTAAGCACCATTTTGAGTCTGACTATATGAAATACCTTTGATATTTAAACGAACTAAGCTCATAATTTATAAAACACAAAGAACTGTTTAAATTTGGACTTTACCAACTGCATTATACAGAATTGGATAATTTTCTCTTTACGTCCGATGAAACGTTAGTTTAGAAGAGAATTTCTAAATTTAAACAGCCCTTTCTTATTACAAGGTAGTAAAATTATGCATTTTGTGCTTTGAAAGCTTTTAATTTTTCGATGAGTTGAGGTACTACTACAAAGGCATCACCAACAACTCCATAATCTGCAGCTTTAAAGAAAGGGGCTTCAGGATCTGTATTTATAACTACTTTTACTTTAGATGAGTTGATACCTGCTAAATGCTGAATGGCTCCCGAAATACCTATAGCAATGTATAAGTTAGAGGCTACAGGTTTCCCCGTTTGTCCTACATGCTCGCCGTGTGGTCTCCAACCTAAATCCGATACAGGTTTAGAACATGCTGTTGCTGCTCCTAAAACTTCGGCTAATTCTTCAATCATTCCCCAGTTTTCAGGGCCTTTTAGACCACGACCTGCTGACACTACAGTTTCTGCATCTGCAATAGTTACCTTGTCTGCTGCCTTATCTACAGATTCTACACTTACACCAGATTCTGATACTGTTGGTGAAAAATCTTCAATAGTAGCTGTTCCTCCAGATTCTACTAAGCCAAATGAATTGTTAGATAAGCCAACAATTTTTACGTCTGTAGTAATTTCTGTATTTGCAAATGCTTTGTTTGTAAATGCAGAACGCTTCACTGTAAAAGGTGAAACACTAGAAGGTGCTTCAACCACATTAGAAACGTAACCTGCTTCTAAACCTACTGCTAATAATGGAGCTAAATATTTGCTGTCAGCACTAGCGCTAACAACAACGACTTTTGAACCTTCATTTTTGGCAGCATTTTCAATAGCAGAAGCGTATTTTTTTGCATTAAATGTGTTTAACGCATCGTCTTTAATTGAAAGTACTCTTGCTGCACCATAGTTGCCTAAACTGTCTTCATTATCTGCGTTAATAGTAACTGCAGTAACTGTAGTTCCCATTTGGTCAGCAATTGCTTTGGCGTAAGACACAACTTCTAAAGCTGCTTTTTTAAACTTTCCTTTTTCTGATTCTGTATATACTAAAACGGACATAATTTTTTAATTTTTAAAATTTCAACTGCTAAATTCCAAATTATTGACTTTTAGAATTTAGATTTTGTCCCAGATAACTATCGGGATGGAATTTATTTTTTAAATCACCTTAGCTTCGTTATGAAGTAAGTTAATTAACTCATCAATATTATCAACATCAACTAATTTAACTGCACCTCTAGGAGCTGGTTTTTCAAAACTAGTTGCTTTTGTTTCTGCACTAACGTCTGTAGGTTCTAAAATAGTTAGTGGTTTTTTACGAGCCATCATTATACCTCTCATATTTGGTATACGAAGATCACTTTCTTCTACTAGGCCTTTTTGTCCGCCAATAACTAAAGGTAAAGATGTGTTTACGGTTTCTTTTCCTCCGTCAATTTCTCTTATGGCTTTCGCGCTTGTACCATCTATCTCTAGACTAATACAGTTAGCAACAAAATTAGCATCAATCATTGCAGCTAACATACCGGGTACCATTCCTCCATTGTAATCAATAGATTCTCTACCAGCAATAATTAAATCATAGCCACCATCACTTACGACTTTTGCGAGTTGTTTAGCAACTGCAAAACCATCTGTAGCTTCTGTATTTACTCTAATTGCACTATCTGCGCCTATAGCTAACGCTTTTCTTAATGTTGGTTCAGTTTCCACTCCACCAACATTAACCACAGTAACACTTGCTCCTTGTTTTTCTTTAAACCACATAGCGCGAGTTAAACCAAATTCATCATTTGGGTTAATTACAAACTGAACACCATTAGTGTCAAATTTAGTATCACCATCTGTGAAATTAATCTTTGAGGTCGTATCAGGAACATGACTAATACATACTAATATCTTCATAAAAAAATTATTTATTTAATGTCTTAATTCTTGATGACGAAGATAAATATAAATATTTTAATTTTACTATGCATGCATAGTAAAATTATACTTTTTTTATAAAAAATCATGTTTTAATGCTGAATCCATAATCAAATTGGCTTTAAATATGAATCTTATTGTCTTATGTTGGTTTTGAAAGCACCAGATTATTTTTATTAAAGACTTACAATTTTATCCGCTTTATTATTTTAAAATAATACTGAATTATTCCTATTTTTGCTACGCGATAAAAAACAGAACAATGAAGACAATTCAATTTAGAGAAGCTATTTGTGAAGCAATGAGTGAGGAGATGCGCAGAGATGAAAGTATTTATCTCATGGGTGAAGAAGTTGCTGAATATAACGGTGCTTATAAAGCATCAAAAGGTATGCTCGAAGAGTTTGGGGAAAAGCGTGTTATAGATACACCAATTGCAGAACTTGGTTTTGCTGGTATTGCTATTGGTTCTACAATGACAGGCAATCGCCCTATTGTAGAATATATGACGTTTAATTTCTCTTTGGTTGGAATTGATCAAATTATTAATAATGCGGCTAAGATTAGACAAATGTCTGGTGGACAGTTTAAATGTCCAATAGTATTTAGAGGACCAACAGGCTCTGCAGGTCAATTAGGGGCAACACATTCTCAAGCTTTTGAGAATTGGTTTGCTAATACACCAGGTCTAAAAGTTGTAATACCGTCTAATCCTTATGATGCAAAAGGCTTACTAAAATCAGCAATTAGAGATGACGATCCTGTGATTTTTATGGAAAGTGAACAAATGTATGGTGACAAAGGTGAAGTGCCGGAAGGAGAATACACAATACCGATTGGTGTTGCTGAAATAAAACGTGAAGGTACAGATGTAACTATTGTGTCTTTTGGAAAGATTATAAAAGAAGCCTACAAAGCAGCTGATCAATTAGCAGAAGAAGGTATTTCTTGTGAAATAATTGATTTACGTACAGTAAGGCCAATGGATAGAGGTGCCATTTTAAAGTCTGTTAAGAAAACAAATAGATTAGTAGTTTTAGAAGAAGCATGGCCATTTGGTAATGTTGCAACTGAAATTACTTATTTAGTGCAATCGGAAGCGTTTGATTATTTAGATGCACCTGTAGTAAAAATAAATACAGCTGATACACCAGCGCCTTATTCACCAGTATTATTAGCAGAATGGTTACCAAATAGCGACTCTGTTATAAAAGCAGTGAAAAAAGTAATGTATAAATAAATAAATCGTAGTTTTCCGCGTTTAGTAAACTTCATCAACAACTTTCGAAAACATTTTTGGAAGTTGTTGATGAAGTTTTATATTTTGAATATGAAAATAAAATTACTTGTATTTTTTTTATGTTTCGGTTTTTTGACTGCCTTAGGTCAAACAAAAGTAAGTGGTTATGTTTTTGATGAAAACAATGAGCCTATTGCTTTTGCTAATATTCTGTTTAAAGGTTCTACAGAGGGAACAATCTCAAATGAAGATGGTAAGTTCTATTTAGAATCTGATGATAAATGGGAGACCTTAATTGTGTCTTTTATAGGATTCGAAATGTTAGAAATCCCATTAACCAAGAGCGTAACGTACAACTTAAAATTTATTCTTAAGGAAGAAGCATCATCATTAGATGAGGTAGTTATCGTTACTGGTAAGCAATCTAAAAAAGCCTCTGAAAACCCAGCGATTAGAATTCTTAAAAAGATATGGGAACGTAAGCGTCTTAATGGGTTAAGTCAGTTTAAGCAGTACGAGTACGACCAATATGAGAAAGTGGAATTCGACCTTAACACTATAGATAGTGCTCTAATAAAAAGCAAGCTATTTAAGGGTATGGAGTTTGTTTTTGAAGAAGTAGACACCTCCAACGTTACTGGAAAAACATATTTACCAATTTTTTTAAACGAGTCCGTTAAGAAAATTTCAGGTGATAATGTGACTAATAAAGAGCGAGAAGATCTATTAGGAAATAAAAATTCTGGTTTTAGCAACAACCAAATAATTATAGATTTTATAGATGACTTGTATTCAGAATATAACATCTATGATAATTATTTAAAATTCTTCGATAAAAGCTTTACTAGTCCTTTAAGTAGGACAGGTGTACAGACTTATAATTATGTGTTATCTGATAGTGCGTTTATAGATAATAAATGGTGTTACAATATTATTTACTATCCGAGACGAAAGAATGAATTAACTTTTAAAGGTGATTTTTGGGTTAATGATTCTACGTTTGCTATCAAAGAAATTAATCTTCAGGCATCTAAAAGCGCCAATATTAATTGGGTAAAAGAAATTTATATAGAGCAAGAGTTTGAGGTTTTAAACGATTCAGTCTTTCTAATAAAACGCGATTACTTCCTTTCAGATTTCGCTATGAATAAAAAGGAAAAATCAAGAGGTGTTTACGGAAAGCGAACAACGCTCTATGATAATTATAAATTCAATCAGCCAAAAGGTGATGAATATTACGACAAAGTTGTTTATAATTATGATGCAGATGTTTATAATAGAAAAGACGACTTTTGGAAGACTAATAGATTAGAAGCGCTTAATAAAGATGAACAAGGTGTCTATAAAATGTTAGATACACTTAAAACTGTAAAGAAATTTAAAAGACTTTACAATTTAGGAAGCATACTAGCATCTGGTTATGTAGAGTTTCCGAGTCTTAATTTAGATTATGGTCCAATATTTTCAACTTTGGGATTTAACGAGGTTGAAGGGGTGCGATTGCGTTCTGGTGGGAGAACCTATTTTGGGCCAAATGATTTATGGAGATTAGAAGGTTTTGTCGCGTATGGACTTAGAGATGATAAATTTAAATATGGTATTTCTGGAAAATGGTTACTAGATAAAAAAAGTAGATTAACCATATTTGGAGGTACACGACGTGATATAGAGCAAATTGGTGCTAGTTTAACAAGTTCTACAGATGTTTTAGGGAGAAGTTTAGCTTCTAATGCAGTTTTTACTGCAGGTGCAAATGATAAACTAACTAATATTAATCTAACGACTTTGGGACTAGAAATAGAACCCGTTAGAAATTTAGGGTTGCGATTTAATACCAGTTATCGTACTTTAGAATCAGCATCACCAACATTTAGTTTAGATTATATTGACCCAGATTCTCCTACAGGAGTGTCTTCTGAAACGAAACAATTCGAAACTCGGTTTTCGGTAGCCTATTTTCCTAAAAGAGAAATGACAGGTTTTGGTGTAGAACGAAAAAATAAGAATGATAATTTTGCGCGACTATTTACTCAAATTAGTAAAGGCTATAAGGGGATTTTGGATAGTGATTTTGAATATACAAAATTGCAATTTTCTTATATTCAGCCATGGCAAGTCGGTGGTTTTGGTCGCTTAACAACATCAATTGAAGCAGGTAAAACCTTTGGTGAGGTTCCGTTGGCATTATTGAGTGTTGTGCCTGGGAATCAAACTTATTTTTCAATCTATAATACCTTTTCACAACTTGATTTTTATGAGTTTGTGACAGATACATATACATCATTACATGTAGAGCAAAACTTTAATGGTCGTGTTTTTTCTAGAATACCTTTCTTAAAGAAATACAATCTTAGAGCTGTTTTAAGTATTAGAGGTGTCTGGGGAGAATTATCGGATGAGAATATAGCTTTAAGCACAACCGGTAACTTAGTTGAAATTCCTTTGATTGCGCCAGACTCTCGCGTGTATTATGAATATAGCTTTGGAGTAGCTAATATATTTAAAGTGTTAAGACTAGATTTTAACTTTAGAGGTAACTATTTAGATAATCCTGGTGCAAGACGATTTGGTGTCACAGGTAGTTTTGGGTTTTATTTTTAAGCAATCACTCACGTTTACTTTGGCTGTAGAAAAGCATTGCATTATATTTGCGTCCCTTTTTTAAAAAAAAATAGATATGACACCAACAGGAAAATTAACCTTCGATGTACTTATAGAAATTCCAAAAGGAAGCCGTAACAAATACGAGTATGATTTCGATTTAAAGAAAATCCGCTTCGATAGAATGCTCTTTTCATCAATGATGTATCCAGCAGATTATGGTTTTATCCCAGAAACTTTAGCATTAGATGGTGACCCATTGGATGTTTTGGTATTAGGTGGTGAGCCTACGTTTCCAATGTGTGTGGTAGAAGTGAAGCCAATTGGAGTATTCCATATGGCTGATGAAAAAGGGCCAGATGAAAAAGTGATTTGTGTACCAGTTTCAGACCCTATTTGGAATAGCCTTAATGATTTGTCTGATATGAATCCACATCAAATTAAAGAGATTGAACACTTTTTTCAAGTTTATAAAGATTTAGAAAAAAAGAAAGTAGATGTTGGTGGTTGGGGAAATGCAAACGAAGCTTACGATATTCTTAATAAATGTATAGAGAGATACGAGTCTAGCGAGCACAAAACTAACGATGATTTTAGCATCTAAAGGCTATAATTTTCTAATAATTAAAAGGCCCTTTGTGATTACTCGACAAAGGGTTTTTCTATTCTCGTCTATTTTGTTATTTTTGCCCAGCAAAAAACTAATCAAAATAAAAAATAATATATGGAGTCACTTATGATTTATATGCCAATAGCTTTGGCGATTTTAGGATTAATTTACATGGTTATAAAGAAATCATGGGTTATGAAACAAGATGCTGGAGATGGTAAAATGAAAGAAATTTCAGATCATATCTACGAAGGCGCACTGGCATTCTTAAATGCAGAATACCGTTTATTAACATTCTTCGTTGTAGGAGCAAGTCTTGTATTAGCTGGTATTGCTTTTTATATGGATAGTACGTATTTAATTGTAGTTGCTTTTATTATTGGAGCTATTTTTTCTGCTTTTGCAGGAAACATGGGAATGAAAATTGCAACCAAAACAAATGTTAGAACAACACAAGCTGCAAAAACGAGTTTGCCAAATGCTTTAAAAGTATCTTTTGGTGGTGGTACTGTTATGGGACTTGGCGTTGCAGGTTTAGCTGTATTAGGTTTAACTCTTTTCTTTATTATATTCTATAAAGTATTTATGGGAAGCGAATGGACTAACACTGGTGATATGACTATCGTTTTAGAGGCATTAGCTGGTTTCTCATTAGGAGCTGAATCTATTGCTTTGTTTGCAAGAGTTGGTGGTGGTATTTATACGAAGGCTGCTGATGTTGGTGCTGATTTAGCTGGTAAAGTACAAGCTGATATCCCTGAAGATGATCCAAGAAACCCAGCAACAATTGCTGATAATGTTGGTGATAATGTTGGTGATGTAGCAGGTATGGGAGCCGATTTATTCGGATCTTATGTAGCGACAGTTTTAGCGGCAATGGTTTTAGGTAACTATGTTATTAAGGATATGGGAGGAGCAATTCAAGATGCTTTTGGTGGTATTGGACCAATTCTATTACCAATGTCTATTGCAGGCGTAGGAATTATTATTTCTCTTATCGGAACTTTATTAGTTAAAATTTCATCTAACGATGCAAAAGAAGCAGATGTACAAAGAGCATTAAACATAGGAAACTGGGCATCTATATTAATGGTTGCTGCCGCATGTTTCGGATTAGTAACTTGGATGTTGCCAGAAACAATGCAAATGAATTTCTACGGTGAAGGTCTTCAAGATATTTCTTCAATGCGTGTGTTTTATGCCTGTTTAGTTGGTTTAGTTGTAGGTGCAGGTATCTCTGCATTTACTGAATACTACACAGGATTAGGCTCTAAGCCAGTTTTAAAAATTGTACAACAATCAAGTACAGGAGCAGGAACTAACATTATTGCTGGTTTAGCTACTGGTATGATATCTACGTTCTCTTCTGTTTTATTATTTGCTGCCGCAATATGGGCATCATATGCTTTAGCTGGATTTTATGGCGTTGCTTTAGCCGCTTCTGCAATGATGGCAACAACTGCTATGCAATTAGCCATTGATGCTTTTGGACCAATTGCTGATAATGCTGGTGGTATTGCAGAAATGAGTGAGCAAGAACCAATAGTAAGAGAGCGTACAGATATTTTAGATGCTGTTGGTAATACAACGGCCGCAACAGGTAAAGGTTTTGCTATTGCATCTGCGGCATTAACATCTTTAGCTTTATTTGCTGCTTATGTAACATTTACAGGTATTGATGGGATTAACATATTTAAAGCGCCAGTATTAGCAATGCTATTTGTTGGTGGTATGGTGCCAGTTGTATTTTCTGCATTAGCTATGAATGCCGTTGGTAAAGCTGCTATGGAAATGGTAAATGAAGTGGTAAGGCAGTTTAAAGAAATTCCAGGAATTATGGAAGGTACTGGAAAACCAGAATACGATAAGTGTGTAGCTATTTCTACAAAAGCCTCTTTAAAAGAAATGATGTTACCAGGTCTTTTAACGATTGGGTTTCCAATACTCGTTGTCTTAGTTGGTAAATTAGTTTATCAAGATAATAACATGTTGGTTGCTGAAATGTTAGGTGGTTATATGGCAGGTGTTACAGTTTCTGGTGTACTATGGGCAATCTTCCAGAATAACGCTGGTGGAGCTTGGGATAACGCTAAGAAATCTTTCGAAGCTGGTGTTGAGATTAATGGAGTTATGACTTACAAAGGAAGTGATGCACATAAAGCAGCAGTAACTGGAGATACAGTTGGTGATCCATTTAAAGATACGTCTGGTCCTTCAATGAATATCTTAATTAAGTTAACTTGTCTTATCGGTTTAGTTATTGCGCCAATATTAGGTGGTCACGGTGAAGAAACAGTATTAACAAGTATTGAAGATGAAGCATCAATTGAAATGACTGTTAATTCTAAAGACTTAGCAAAAGCAACAGTAGATTATTCTACAACTATTAAAGGTGAAAAAGTTTCTGAAACTATTATTTTTGAAGGGACTAAAGCTGAAGTAGAAAAAGAATTAAAAGCTTTTGAAGCAACACTAACCAATGAAGCTGGTGAAGTTGAAAAGGTGATTGAAAAAATGGATATTACTAAAGGATAAGCCTTAGAAATTATAAATAAAAAACCACGCTAAGTAGCGTGGTTTTTTTGTGTCTATATTTTTCTATTTACGACTTACTCTTAGGCTTATCTCTATTCATTTCTGTAATATCTACATTAGAGGCTTCAACACCTAGAAAGTGTTTACTAAAATGGTCTGCACGCAACCAGAATGAGTATTCTGTCATTTTTCCAAAACCATGGCGCTGACCTGGCATTAGCATAAAGTCGAAACGTTTGTTGGCCTTTATCAGCTCGTTTGCCATTCTTATAGTTCCTCCAGGATGTACATTATTATCTACATCTCCTGTAATTAGCATCAATTTACCTTTTAAGTTTTTGGCTAGCGACTGGTTATTATCAATCATGTATTTATATTTCACATTACCATCATCATCCGCTTCTTCCATAACTCCATGATGCGTTTCGCTCCACCAACTATTGTAAATCGCATTATCATGATTACCTGCTGAAGAAACAGCAGCTTTAAAGAAATCTGGATATACTAGCATTGCAGCAGTAGACATAAAACCACCACCAGAATGTCCATAAATTCCAACCTTTTCAATATCAATAAAATCATGTTTATCAGCTAATTGTTCCGCAACATGTCTTTTGTCAGCCAAGCCATAATCTCTTAAATTACCATAGCCATAATTATGATACCATTTAGAACGGTCTGGATGCCCACCGCGATTACCCATAGTAACAACTACGAAACCAACTTGAGCCATTCTATCTAATCTATCCATGCGAAAAGAAAACGATTTGTTTACAGCTTCAGTTTGAGGACCAGGATAGACATATTCTAATAACGGATATTTTTTTGTAGAATCCATATCAAATGGTTTATACATCACTCCGTATATATCTGTAATACCATCGTCAGCTTTCATTTTAAAAGTTTCAGGAAACTTGTATCCAGCTGCCATTAATTGAGATAAATCCCCTTCTTCTAGTTGCATTACAACCTTACCATCGCTATTTCTTAATTCGGATTTTGGAATTGAGTTTACCCTAGAATAGTTACTCACAAAGAAACTATTAGAATCTGCCATATTGCCAGAGGCATTAAAATCACCTGGATTAAGCGCTTTAAGTCCAGCGCCATTTAAGTTAATTTTATACATGTGCTCATAATATGGGTCTTGATCTTTAGGAATACCGTGTGCAGAAAAGAATAATGTTCGGGACTTTTCATCTACTCCTATTGCTTGTTCTACATGGAAAGCGCCTTTAGTAACTTGATTCTTTAAATTACCTTCGGTGTCATATAAATAATAGTGTGCCCAACCAGAACGCTCAGCCCAGTGCAACATTTCACTTTCATCATTCATTAAAACCAATGGTCTCGATTCAATATAAGTATTGAAACGTTCCTCTATTAATACTTTGGTTTCGCCTGTATTTATGTCTGCAACACAGATGTCTAATTTTTTACGATCTCTACTGATGGTGTTATAATAGATTTTACCTTTTTTAGAAAGTAATAATGAAGGTCTGAAGTCATCATCAAAGTTAGATTTCTTTAAGGGTTCTCTATAAACCTGAACACCTTGTTGGGCTATAGTATCTAATTTAACTAAAAGACTACTTTTTGATGGTATGTCAAAAACATGAAGTTCAGTCTTAAAAAACTCATCTTCACCTGGCATATGATATTTGTAAGTCTCTAAGGTTGGTCTTTTACCAGAAGTTGTATTAATAACCCAGAGATCATTAATATGTCTTGAGTCTGAGCGTTGAAAAACAAATTTCTTAGAGTCGTGAGACCAAACACCGAATACCCGTTTACGTTTGTCTTTGTTTTTTTTCATAGACTCGTTAGTTTCTCCTCTTCCGCTTCCTCCTCCATAAGAATTATAAAGCTCACCATCTTTGGTCCATTGGTTTTCAACTATTGTTGTGTCTTTTTCATCTTCAACAGCTTTTAAGAAGTTTTCTTTATCCATCCAATACAAATTGTAATGTTTAGAGAATAAAACAACAGAGCTATCTGGTGCTACATTAGCCCACATTTTCCAACTTTCTTTTTCTTTCTTCTTATTATCTAAAACGGTTAATGAATTGCTGCCAAGTATATATTCTAAATGAAAGACTTTGTTTACCATTTTAGGTTTACTCTTTTTCTTTGTCTTTGTCGAATCTGTCTTTGTCGAATCTGTTTCAATTATAGCATCATTGTCCTTTTTCTCTTCTTCAACCTTTTCGGTTGATGTGACGTAGAACCTAATTGCGGTCTCGTTTTTTACAAACTTAAAATCAAATTTAGGTAAATGCTTAGCATCATAAGGATCCTTAGTCATCTCAGTAAGCCATTGTGCCATTTTTTCGTTGTCAAATAATTCTTTTTTTGAACGTTTGTCAGCATCAACCATATAATAGTTAGAGCCTTCCGTTGTTTTGTACTGATACCAAAAACGGTTACCGTTTTTTAACCAACGTGGTCTAACAGAGGTAGAGTGTACAAGTTTTCCTAGATTTGTTGGTGAGAACTTGGCTGCAGCCCTGTAGTTAGGAGTTGGTGTTTTATTATAATCATTGTTTTGAGCAGTAATAAAGCTCAGGGATAATGCGAAAATTAAAAGGATGAGTAAATTTTTATTTATTTTCTTGGGAATACTTAAGGAGTCGTTAATCTTTGATTTCATGAGTTGGTTGGTTTTTTAGATTAAATAAGAATCATTTCACTAAAATACTCTGAAAATCATTGAAAATAAATGAACTTTTAAACATTTAACATTTAAGATTAATCTTTAGTGTTTTAAGGTTGACGATTAGTTGTGGTTTTTAGTAACTTGAATTTTAAAACGTAAAATAGTTGAGCTGGTTTAATAAAGATCCATTGCAAATAATAACCTTTAAGACTTATGGAACTGCTAGCCATCTGTATTTAAAAGGGCGTGCATTAGAAGATGAGGATATAGATTTAGAGAAAAAAAGTTGGTTTAGTCTTTTAGTGAATTCATGGAAGCGTTTTGAAACAGATGAAATAAGAAATACACCATTAAAGATTACTTTGCCAAACGGTAAAATAATTGAGAGTTCTACGGATGCTGAGGGCTATTATCTCATAGATGAATCTACTGAAAATACAATAGAACATATAGATACTGAAGGTTGGTTGGCTTATGAAGTGGCTTACACTTCAACTAGAGATTCAAGAAAAATTCAACTTAAAAATTGTTTTTTAGGACAGATGCTCATTCCAAAAATAGATTCTAGCTTTGGTGTTATAAGTGATATTGACGATACAATTTTACATACAGGAGTAGCATCTACCTTAAAATGGCGTGTTATTGTAAATACGTTTTTTAAAACACCTCACAAACGAAAAGCTTTAGAGGGCTCTGCTGAGTTTTATCACGCATTACATAATGGAAAATCTTGTACTGAAGCCAATCCTATTTTTTATGTAAGCAATAGTCCATGGAATTTATACCGTTATTTAGAATTCTTTCTTAAAATGAATAACTTTCCAAAAGGACCAATATTATTAAGAGATTTAAGAACCCCATTTGACAGAACACCACGTTCTGAATTAGCACATAAATATCATGAGATATATAATATTTTAAATACGTATGTAGATTTAAAGTTTATACTTATTGGTGACTGTGGAGAAAAGGATGCTTACATCTATTTAGATGTCGTCAAAGCCTTTCCGAATAGAATAGCTGCAATTTATCTCAGGTCTGTTGACCACTCGCGTAAAATGAAAAAAATCTCTAATTTATTTGAAAATTATAAAGCAGTTCCTGTGCGGATTGTTCAAACCAGTGATGAAGCTATAAAACATGCCAAAAAGCACAAATTTATTGCTTAAAATAACCCGTTAATTTGAGCATCAATTTTATTGATTATACTACCTAAATCTTCAGGATTAGTGACAAAGTCTAAATCATCTACATCTATAATTAATAAATTGCCTTTATTGTATTTAGAAATCCAAGCTTCATAGCGTTCATTTAATCGACTTAAATAATCAATGCTAATTGAGTTTTCATAGTCTCGACCACGTTTGTGAATCTGAGCAACAAGATTTGGAATAGAACTACGTAAGTAAATTAGTAAATCTGGGCCTTTTACAAAACCTTCCATAAGATCAAAAAGGGACTTGTAATTTTCGAAATCACGATTAGTCATTAAACCCATCGCATGAAGATTTGGTGCAAAAATATGCGCATCTTCATAAATAGTTCTGTCCTGAATGATGTCTTTTCCGCTATTATGAATTTGATTGACTTGGCGGAATCTACTGTTTAAAAAATAGACCTGTAAGTTAAAACTCCAACGCTCCATCTGATTGTAAAAATCGTCTAAATACGGATTGTCAACTACGTCTTCTAATTGTGCTTCCCATTTGTAATGTTTAGCGAGTAATTTTGTGAGCGTAGTTTTACCAGCTCCGATATTTCCTGCAACAGCAACATGCATAATTTATTCTGTTTTTAGTTGGTATTGACGTAGAATTTCGTCGTCGTAAATATACAAGGTTTCATTGGTTACCAAAAACTGTTTTATTAACAAATTTGGAAGCACTATTGGACGTATTTCTGTTTTATTTTTCTGTAATATAAAGAGTTGATTCTCTTTTCTTAAAACCAAGTGTGCTTTGCTAAAGGCTAATTTCTCATAACCTACGTTTTTGTGCTTGCTTATAAGACTGCCAAAATAGCTATATATGTACAGGTATTTTTCTGTTAGCATATAGCAGTAATTATAATCGCTTTTTAAATCTAAGATTTGAGATTGGATTGGTACTGTTTTTAATTTGGTTTTATTTGTTTTAAAATCATACAATTCTAATTGTTGTAAATCTTGATTAAATATCCAAAGCATATTATCAAAACCAGTAGATATAAAACTTACGTTTTTATAAGGTTGACTAGTATTAAAGTCTACTTTAAAAATTTCTGCAAGACGATTATCTAAAACAATAACCGTATTAAAGTCTTCATAAAATAGGTTTATTTTTAATGAGTTAAATGTGTTTGCAGTTGTTATTTTACTTAACTGAAAATTAGTGTACGTAATTGTAGTGTCCTTTGTTTGTTTATGAAAGGTATTATCTTCTGTTGTATAATAAAGCGTACCAGAGGTGTCTATGCCAAAGATGCTTTCGACATTTAGTTTAGTTGAATCTATAAAACTTGTTTTTACTTGCTGTTGGGCAAAACAAGTAAAACTAAATAATAAAACAAAATAAAATAGTTTATGCATAGTGTAAAGCAAATTACAAAAATTGAACCATTCTATAGCTTTGTCTAATCAGTATTTAGTATTTAAAACAATTTTTAGCTTTGAAATAAAAATTAGTTGACAAGTAACTTTTTTTAGTTTGTCGTTCTTAATACTTGTTTCAGGATTTTTAACTTTATGAATAAATGAAGCGTTACAAGTATTCAGGTTTTTTCTAAACCGTTAATTTATATCCAAAACCTCTCACGTTTATAATCTGAATAGCCGCATCTTGTTTTAGCTTTTTACGAAGTTTTGTTATAAAAACATCCATGCTTCTTGCTGTAAAAAAATCATCTGTTCCCCAAAGTTTATTGAGTATTACAGAGCGGTCTAAAACAGCATTTTTGTTAGTTACGAGGTGAAACAGTAAATGTGCTTCTCTATGTGTTAGTTGCACAGATGCTTCTTGCTTAAACTGTAATTGTTGTTTTGGAAAATCGAATTTATAATTTCCAATCTCTAAAACTTTTGAAGTTTTTTGTGTTTTAGCTCGTTTAACTAAATTATGAATCCTCACAATAAGTTCCTCCATACTAAAAGGTTTCTTAAGATAATCGTTACCGCCAATAGCAAACCCTTCAACAACATTAGCTGTTTGCGACTTTGCAGTTAAAAATATAATAGGAATAGTATCATCAATTGCTCTGATTTCTTTCGCTAAAGTAAATCCATCTTTTTTTGGCATCATCACATCTAAAACTAATATCTCTGGTGTTTCAGATTGGTACTGTTGAAAAGCTTTTTCGCCATTGTCACACAAAACAACTTCAAAATCTCTAGTTTCTAAACTTTCTTTAATGATTTGTCCTAAAGCCGCCTCGTCTTCAGCCAACAATAATTTAATTTTATTAGACATTTGGAAGTGTGATTTTAAAAGTGGTTAAATTTTTATTGAGTTCTAAATTAACAGAACCATAGTGTTTTTCTATAATCGTTTTGGTATAATAGAGGCCAATACCAAAGCCTTTTACATCGTGGGTATTACCTTTTGGTACCCGGTAGAATTTCTCAAAAACTCGATCTTTATTCGTTTTAGTTAAGGTGTTACCATTATCTGAAATTAAAATATCAAAGCTTTTATCTTTAGGTATTATATCTATAGAGATGAGGTCTCCTCCATATTTTACTGCATTTTCCAAAATGTTATTTATGGCGTTTTCAGTATGAAACACGTCAACACTAGCCATTAAGCTTTCAATCTTAAAACTTGTATTAAATTCTTTCTCTGGAAACTGAATTTTATAACGATTGGTTATAGCATTTAACAAATCTATAATATCTATAGACTCTTTTTTGAGTTCTAAGTTATCACTATCTAAAGTTGCTGTTTCTAACAGTTTTTCAACCATAATATTTAGCTTATCTAATTGTTGCGAAGACATATTTATGTATTTTTTGGTCTTCTCTTTATCATCAATACCATTAAAATTGCTAATGCTTTCTAAAGCAACACCAATCGTAGCTATTGGTGTTTTAAACTCATGGGTAATGTTACTAATAAGATCGTTTTTTACTTCTGCTAATTGTTTTTGATGTTTAATAATTCTCAACATATAAAATAAACAACTAATAACCGCTAAGACTAAAAGGGTAGATATTAAAATACCTACTAAACTACGTTTTAGAATGTTTTGTGTTTCATTTGTAAAATTTAGTTTTAATATTTTTCCTTCGGGTAAAAAAGTAGATTTAGAAGTAGTGCTTAGTGTATAGTCATTAAATGGCTTAACATAATCTATAAGTAAAGAGTCCATCATATCGCGAGTCGCTTTACCTAGTTCAGGCATGCCATTAGAAGTATAAATAAGCTTACTCTTAATGTTAATGTTCTTGCGTACAAGCTCAGTATTAAATAAACTATCTACTTCGGCTACATCAAAGTTGTCATTTTTTATTGAAAGTACAATCTTAGACGTTAATAGTTCTATGTTATTAAATTTTGCACTGGTAAGTTTAATATCGGAGTTTGCTTTTTGAAAGCTATCAATACGTTTTTTAAATTCTTCTATAGATAAAGCAGGTTTCAAAGTTTTACTTTTCTCTTTTACCATAGAATCTACTTTAAATCCTCTAAGAACCGTAATGCCTTCAATATCTTCTAGATCTGTAGACTCTAAGTCTTTAAATTCATTTTTAACTGTATCTATTTCCGATAAGAATTGTTTAATTTTACTCCCTTCGGAAAAAAGGTCTTTTTGCTGATCTCCTTCAAGAAAAATACCAACTGTTGTGCGTTCTGCAAGGGCCGTATAATAATCATCTACAGCTTTATCTAAGCTTACTTGTACATCGTTAATAAGCTGCTGCTTGTTTGTCTGATAGTTTTTATAATTCCAATAAATCTGAATTGCAATAGTGGCTACTATAACAGTAACTATTGTATATAAAATCCATTTGTAGCGTTTATCATTCATAGGTCAAAAGTAAAAGTTAAATATTACTTATACGTAATCGGTTAACACACGTTAACACTAGTTAACTCAAAACAACGAAATGTCTGTTGATATTTGCAGTGTATTAATCAATAAACATAAAAAATAATGAAGAATTTAATTACAAGTTTAGCTCTAATAGTTACAGTATTAGGTTTCAGTCAATCAAAATCAACGAACGGAATGGTTATTAAAGAAATAACCAAAGTAGAAAATGTTTCAGTTACAGTTACAGTAGATTCTGCTGAAGAAATTGAGTCTAGCTTTAGGGTTGAGGATATTAAAGAAATTTTAGAATCTTCAAGTGATAACGAAATCGTATCTTTTAAAATCATTTGTAATGGAGAAAAAATGTCTAGTGGAGTGAAATCACATGTGTCTTATAAAATAGAAGGTAACTCTAATGATATGGAAACATTCTTATTTGGTATTGAAAAAATAAGAAAAGCTGCCATAAATTATTACAATAACAAAAATTAAATCAAAATGGTTACAATTATTAGAGTTTTAGTTTTGGCATTAACATTTGTAGTTTCTGGTGTTAATGCTCAGGATTTTCAAGGTGTTGCAACGTATAGAACGCAACAAAAAATTGATATTAAAATGGATAGCACTAAGATGAATTCTGACATGCAAACCAAGATGATAGAAATGATGAAGAAGCAATTTCAAAAAACTTACACGCTCTCTTTCGATAAGTCTTCGTCTATATATCAACAGGAAGAAGAATTAGCAAAACCGTCTGTTGGCATGGGTGGAGGCTTTGAAGTTGTCTCTTTTGGTGGTGGAGGTGGCTCGGATGTTTTTTATAAAAATGTGCAAACCCAAAGCTATATTAACCAAAAGGAAACAATGGGAAAAATTTTCTTGGTAAAAGATAGCATAGGTAAAATAGAGTGGAAACTAGAATCTGATTCTAAATATATAGGAGAGTACCAATGTTATAAAGCAACATACACTAAACAAGTACCAGTAATAAAAGGTCTTAGTTTTAGTGTTAATTCTAAAACTAACAAAGAAAAAGGAGAAGAAGCTGAAAAGGAACCAGAAATGAAAGAACGTATAATAACGGCTTGGTACACTCCACAAATACCAGTGAATAATGGGCCTGCTAAATATCAAGGTTTACCTGGCTTAATATTAGAGGTGCATGATGGAAAGTTAACTATCATTTGTAGTAAAATAGTTTTAAACCCAGAAGAGAAGGTAGAGATTAAAGAACCTACAAAAGGAAAGGAAGTTAATCAAAAGGAGTACGACGATATTATGGACAAAAAAAATAAAGAAATGATGGAGCGTTACGCACCTAAAAAAGGTGATCGTAAGGGTGATGGGTATAGCATAATTATTGGAGGATAATATTTTTAGATTTTCACTAGTAGTATTTTATGGTAATGTTAATTTTATTATAAACAAACACTTGTCTGTTTATCTAAAGCCTACATTCGTTAAACAAAACTCAATTTAAAACGATTTACCATGAAATCAGTACTACTAAAAATTAGCCTTTTTACTCTTGCATTTCTAACGTCAATGTTATCAACTAAAGAACCCGTGGTTGAAAATGAGGTTCAAGAATTTCAAGGAGAAGCTTATTATTTTGCAAAATCATCAATGGATTTAGGGAGATGGGGAGCAAGATTCACTGAAGAACAAAAGAAGCAAGTTAAAGCGCGCATGAAAAGTCGCTTAGAAAAAACGTATGTTTTGAGTTTTAATAAAGAAGAATCATTTTTTAAAGAAGACGAAAAACTAGACGCTATGTCTGGAGCTACAGATTCTTGGGGAAAAAATTTCACTCAAGGGGATTCATATAAAAATGTTAAAAATAATGAGTTGGTTCAAAGTCAAGAATTTTATGGAAAAAAGTTTTTAGTAAAAGACAAACTTCAGGCAATTGACTGGCAATTGGGAAAAGAAACTAAACAGATAGGAAACTACACTTGTTTCAAAGCAAGCGCTTTATTACCGTCTGATGAGCTGTCATGGTACAATTTTTCATGGGACAGGATAAGACGAACTGAGCCGAAAGTCGATTCTACAGGTGTTAAAGCCGAAACGCCAGAAATTCCAATGACACAAATCGTAGCTTGGTATTCACCACAAATACCAGTAAGTCATGGGCCTTCAGAATTTTGGGGATTACCAGGATTAATATTAGAAGTGAGCGCAGGTGACACAACAATGTTGTGTTCTAAAATAATAATGAATCCTGAAGAAAAAACAGAAATAATAGCACCAGAAAAAGGGAAGCAAATTACAAAGGAAGATTACCAAAAGACTGTTGTTGAGAAGATGAAAGAATTTCGTAATAATCGTATGGGAAGAAGTCGTGGTTAATTTATTAACACAAGTTTAACGAAGCCAAAATTAACTTTTAATCATCTTAGTAGTCTTATTTATAATTTAACCCATGTTATGTCATTTTTAACGAAGATATAAATACTTCAAAATTGCATTCAACATTAACTTATTACGATGAAAAAACCATTTTTAAAAATTACATTATTACTAGTCGCGTTGTTAATCAGTGCTATTTCTTTTGCGCAAGATTTTCAAGGCAAAGCCTATTACCAAACTAAAACCTCAATGGATTTAGATCAATGGGGAGGTCGTGAGATGAGTCCTGATCAGAAAAAACGAATGCAAGATCGCATGAAGAGTTTTCTCGAAAAACAATACATACTAACATTCAATAAAGAGGAGTCTGTATATAAAGAAGATGAAAAATTAGCTGCACCAGGTGGTGGAAGAGGCTTTGGTGGTATGGGAAGTAGTTTTTCTGGTGGTCCAAAATATAAAAATGTAAAGTCTAAAGAGTTATTACAAGATCAAGAATTTTTTGGAAAGCAGTTTTTAATTAAAGACGAGTTAAAAGCCATTGAATGGGTTATGGGAACAGAAACCAAGCAAATTGGAAATTATACCTGTTTTAAAGCTACAGCAACAAAACCTGTAGACCAGTTCGATTGGAGAAGTATGAGACGACGTGGAGGTGATGATAAAAAAGAGGGTGAGAAAGCAAAAGATTCTACCAAGGCTGGTGATACAACAAGTGCAAGTGATGATCCAATGAGCGAAATAGAAATTCCAAAAACAATTGAGATAGTAGCTTGGTACACACCACAAATTCCGATTAACCAAGGGCCAGACGATTATTGGGGTTTACCTGGATTAATCTTAGAAGTTAAAGCAGACAATACTATAATGCTGTGTACAAAAATAGTAATGAATCCTGAAGAAAAAGAGGCTATTGATAAGCCAGAAAAAGGTGATGTGGTAACGCAAGCAGAATACACAGAAATCATTACTAAGAAAATGGCCGAGATGAGAGAGATGTATGGAGGTCGTAACAGAGGTGGTAGAAAAAACTAATAATACCAATTTATTAAATAAAATAGCTGTGAGTAGGCAGTTTTATTAACCAATCAAACGAAAATATTCAGAACATGAAAAAATTATTAATACTACTATTTATAGTAGTGTCAGGTAGCTCTTTTGCTCAAATTAAAATGCAAGGTGTTGTAAAAGATAGCCTAGGCACTCCATTAGAGTTGGCTAACGTTATTGCAATTAACCAAGAAACAAGTGGTCTTGAGTCTTACGCAATTACAGATGCAAATGGTAAATATGTATTGAAGTTAGGAAAAAACGGAAAGTATAAAATCCAAGTCAGTTACATTGGTTTAAAATCTTTAGATGAGATTGTAACGTCACTAGAAGTAGATATCAAAAAAGACTTTACGCTTTTGCCAGATAACGCACTAGATGCCGTAGAGTTAACTTACGAAATGCCTGTTACCATTAGAGGCGACACTATTGTTTATAATGCAGATTCATTTAAAAATGGTAGTGAACGTAAACTAGAAGATATTTTAGAAAAATTGCCAGGTGTTGAGATTAATGCAGATGGGCAAATAGAAGTAGAAGGAAACGTCGTTAGTAAATTGATGGTTAACGGAAAAGACTTTTTTGATGGAGACACTAAATTAGCTACAAAAAACATTCCTTCGAATGCTGTAGATAAAATTCAGGTTTTACGAAATTATTCTGAAGTTGGTCAATTAAGTGGTGTTCAAAATAATCAAAATAACGTCGCCATAAATATTAAGTTAAAAGAAGGAAAAGAGAATTTCTGGTTTGGTGATGTTACCGCAGGTGGTGGACAAGCACCTTCACCTAATGATGAGTTATACTTGGTACAACCTAAGCTATTTTATTACAGTCCTAAATATAGTATTAACCTTATTGGTGATATGAATAATATAGGGGAAGTCGTATTAACTAACAGAGATATAAGAAACTTTGGAGGTGGTTTTAGAAGACCAAGTGCCACTAGTGGTACAAATATTAACTTAGGTAGTACCGGTCTTGGTGGTTTAACTAATCTTCGAGATGCACAAGAGGTAGTAACTAAACTTGGTGCAGCTAACTTTAGCTATGCGCCTAATAAGGCTTTAGATTTAAGTGGGTTTGTTATTTATAATAGTACCCGATTAAGAACACGAGAAGATCGGTTTATAGATTACGTAGAATTAGACGATGATCCAAGTACAATAGGTGTAGATGAATCTGCTAGTCTTGCGCCAGATGAAACCACAGTGTCGAGGGGTAGAGAAGCGACTAACCAAGCGATTGCTAAGTTAAGTGCAGCCTACAAGCCTAATGCTAATAACCAGTTAGATTATGATTTATTAGGTCGTATTTCTAGTGAAGAAGAACAGCAAGATGTATTCTCTTCTGTTCTTGGTGCTACAAATGAATTGAGGGAGGTAAAGCCTTATAGTATTAATCAGAATTTAAATTATTATTATACACTTAACGAGAATAATATTTTTGCATTAGAAGCTCAACATTTGTTGCGTGACGAAGATCCGTTTTACAATGCCCTACTAGTAAATGATCCAACAAATAATGATGATCCTGATCCTAGCAATAGAGATGCTTTTGATGAAACAGCTGGAGGTTTAGGTTTAGATCAAGACCAATTTGGTTATAATCTTAATCAAGAGCGTCGCATACAAACCAACCAATTAGATGCCAAAGTAGATTATTACAATATTTTAAATGCTAAGAGTAACATCAATATCACCTTTGGTACTATTTTAAGTAATCAGCGTTTCAATTCTAATATCTTTCAATTTTTAGATGATGGTGCTTTATTTAACCCAACACCAACAATTAACAATGGTTTAGATTCTAATGATATAGAGTATAACTTTAGCGATATATACTTAGGTGCACGCTACAGATTAAAATCTGGTAAATTTACGTTTACACCTGGTTTGTCTTTTCATGCTTATGGTAATAAAAATACACAGTTTGGTGAAACATTCGAAGATAATTTCTTTAGGGTATTACCAGAATTTGAAACACTTGTTCAATTTAAAAAGAGTGAAAGTTTAACGTTTACTTACAGAATGACAAATAACTTTACAGATGTTGCTAGCTTGGCTGAAGGTTTGGTATTGAATAGCTTTAACAACATCAGTTTTGGTAATGCAGAATTACAGAATGCTTTATCTCATAATGTGAGTTTATTCTATAGAAGTTTTAATTTATTTAATTATACTAATGTAGTTGCAAGAATAGCTTACAATAAGAATATTGATCAAATTAGATCACGAACTAACTTCGAGAGTGTGATTAGAACCAGTACCTTCTTTAATTCGCAATTTGCAGATGAAAGTGTAACTGCTTTTGGTTCTTGGCAACGCACATTTGGTAAGATAAGAGCAGGTCTAAGCGCTAACTTTAATTACAGTTTAAATAATCAATTTGTACAAGGTGAACCAGCTGTGAATGAAACGTTTACTCAAAGCTACCGTCCCGAAATACGAACAAATTTTAGAGAAGCTCCAAACGTTAGGTTTAGATATAACTATATTATTAGAGACAGTCAACAAGGAACTAATTCTAATACGTTTATTACACATGCACCTTCTGTTCGTTTTGATGCTTATATATGGGATGCTTTAACCTTTGTTACAGATTTTACATTCTCTGAGCAAGATAATGGTGTTGTGAAAGAGTCTTTTAAAACTTGGGATGCAACATTACGTTATAGAAAAGGAAGAGATGCTAAATGGGAATATTCTCTAAGAGCGTCTAACTTATTAAATATAGATGCTAACATTAATAACAGCGCAGGTAATATATCGGTTTCTAGCCAAGAAACTTTTGTACAACCACGATTTGTTACGTTTAGATTAACGTACACGTTGTAAGAATTACAATTTTTAATATTAAAAACCCATTGAAATAAATTTCAATGGGTTTTTTCATTTTAACATAGCGTTCCACTCAAAAGTTGTAATTTAAAAATCTAAACCAACAAAAAATGAAACGAGCATGCTAAAAGTTTTATCACTCAAGGGAATGATTAATAGCGAGCAGCATATTACCATTAAAAACAATAAACATAAACACATGAAACGACTATTATTTACCACTGTTTTAGTATTAGGTCTTTGCTTTAGTAGTTTACAAGCGCAAGACAAAAATCCTGTTATTGAGAACATAATTACAGAAGCCAATGAAAACTCACAATTAGAAAACCTTGGCCACGAAATGCTAGATGTTATTGGGCCTCGATTAGTAGGAACTCCACAAATGCGACAAGCACACGATTGGGCTGTTGCAAAATATAAATCTTGGGGAGTTACTGCAAGAAATGAAAAATGGGGAGAATGGCGTGGTTGGGAACGTGGCATCACACACATAGATATGATTTCGCCTCGTGTACAAAGTTTACGTGGTATGCAATTGGCTTGGAATCCAAGTACCTCAGAAAAAGGGATCACTGCAGATGTTATTACACTACCAGAAAATATTAAAGATTCATTGTCTTTTCAAAAATGGTTACCAGAGGTAAAAGGTAAGTTTGTTTTAATATCTATGAAACAACCAACAGGTCGTCCAGATTATAATTGGGAAGAGTTTGCAACGGAAGACTCTTTTCAAAAAATGAAAGATGAGCGTAATGCACAATCTAAAGAATGGCGAACTAATATTGGTAGAACTGGTTTTACTTCTAGATCTATAATTACGGTATTAGAAGATGCAGGTGCTGCTGGTATTGTAGCAAGTAATTGGTCTAGGGGTTTTGGTGTTAACAAAATTTTTAGTGCTAGAACAAAGAAAATACCGACTGTAGATTTAGAATTAGAAGATTACACGATGTTATATCGTATGACAGAATCTGGCAATACACCAAAACTTAAAATAGTTGCACAATCTAAGGAATTAGGCCGCGTACCAACATTTAATACGATTGCAGAAATAAAGGGTTCAGAAAGACCAGAAGAATACATTATTCTCTCAGCACATTTCGATTCTTGGGATGGAGCAACAGGCGCAACAGATAATGGTACTGGGACTTTAGTAATGATGGAAGCCATGCGTTTACTTAAAAAGTACTACCCAAACCCTAAACGAACTATTTTGGTGGGTCATTGGGGAAGTGAAGAACAAGGTTTAAATGGATCTCGTGCTTTTGTAGAAGATCACCCAGAAATTGTTGAGAATATGCAAGCTTTATTTAATCAAGATAACGGGACAGGTCGTGTTGTAAATATTTCGGGAGCTGGCTTTTTGCATGCTTATGATTATTTATCGCGTTGGTTGTATGCAGTGCCAAGAGATATTACAAAACATATTGAAACTAGTTTCCCTGGTAACCCAAGTGGAGGAGGTTCTGATAATGCGTCTTTTGTTGCAGCTGGTGCGCCAGCATTTAATTTAAGTGCGTTGAACTGGTCATATTGGAATTATACATGGCATACCAACAGAGATACTTACGACAAAATTATATTCGATGATGTTAGAAACAATGCTATTTTAACTGCAATTTTAGCCTACATGGCTTCTGAAGATGATGAGAAAACGTCTAGAGAAAAAATTATATTACCTATTAATTCTAGAACAGGCGAACAACGCACGTGGCCAGAACCACGTTCGCCACAGCGCGATGGTGGTAAAGACTAAAAGTAATTAATTATTAGGATCAGGTAGTGAATGATTGTGCTTGCAGAACCAATGCAAGCACAAATCACTTTCTTTTTGTAATTGTATTTTTACACTTATGATACTGTCACTAGGAATGATGCTTCGTGTATTGTTTTTGTAACCATGCTTTTTTGTTTCAAGAGAAGCGAAATGAACATTAACGATGGCACCCTCAAGAGGGGTTTTATTTTCATCTAATATATAGCCAGTAAAATCTTTAGATTTATTTTCACCTAAGTATTCAGATAAATACTTAGGACTTGTATTTAGTGTATTATTGTCTGAATAATCACCGTCTGTTTTACAAGCTGAAGTGAGAATAAGGCACATAGTCAATACCTTAAAGATTGATTTAATAGATTTCATTTTTTGATTGTATACTCTGCAGTTTTAGAGCAGGGATATGATGATTGATGATGAGTAAATTTAAAAAAACCTTAAAACTTTTGCGTTAAAATTCTCACAAATAAAAGCCTACGATTCTATAACGTTAGAATCGTAGGCTTTTTTAATTTTATATACTATTTTTATTGGTCGCGTAAAACATGGATAACACCAGTAATGGTATGTGGTACGTTATTGAAATCTTCATAAGAACCTGAGAAGTTGATATCAATATAATCATCAACCTCACCGAGTGTACTTAAGTTGTAAGTAATATTATTATTTGTATCTGAAACACTTAAACATTCTCCAATAAAGAAACCTGTATCATCAGTTTCATTAAAAAGATAATTATCATAGGTTCCTAAATAGTCTGGATCGTTAAGTACTCCGTATATGTAAAAACATGTTGTGCCTTGGTCATTTCCATTTCCAAAAATATCTAAGTTTGGTCCATTAGCATTTGGTCCTTCAGAATAAAAATTGGCAGAAATACCTTCTAGTATGAACACTTGGTCATTATCATCAATAGTGTATTGTATAAATTCTGTAACAGTATCACAAGCACTAATAGTGCCTATATCTGTTAATGCTGTAGTGAATGTATAACTAATAGTGCTTGTGGTTTGAAGGTTTATATAGTCATAACCTTTAATCGCAAACGTATTGTCTGCCTCACAACGTAATAAGCTGATTTCGAAGCTACCATTTGTAACAATGTTAGTGTAGGTTTGGTTGCCATAAGTTAATTGTACATAACCATCTGTGATAGAATTACCATCGCAAGTGTTAAAACTACCAGTAACTGTTTCTGAAATAATATCTGTATTGTCAGGGACAATTACCGAAATATTAGAGTCCATAGTATAAGGTCCAACGGATTCTGTATATAATGGTTCGCTTCCACAGAAATCATAACTGTAGATATTTAGTTCTAACGTTTCGTTGCTAGGGACAAAGCCACAAACTTCTCCGTTTTCGTTAGTAAAACTACCTCGTGTTCCAAAGGTTGCACTTGTGATTGTTGCATATAAGTTGCTTAATGCATTTTCTTGATTATCTAAAACAGAAATACAAAGTGTAATTGCTTCGGCTGGGATATCACAATTCCAAAATGAGAAATGAGATACTGAACCAACATACATATTGCCTTGCAAAGTCGCTAGACCTTCTTCTTTCCAATACCCATTCACTTCGTCAAAATACCATAGTGGAATTGTTGTAGGTGCAATACTCATAAGACTTGGGTCTAAAGGAATTCTAATCTCAGAACTTGAGCCTTCAGGTAAATTTAAATCTTCACCATTTGTTCCTCTTAATTCTACAGCGAGCATTCCTAACGTTTGTAGCATACGTTCTGCGCCTTCTTCATTTTCGGCATATAACATGCCTGGCATTTGCATTGGCATGTCCTCATCTGCAGGATCTAAACGATGCATAATTACATCTACAGAACCAGTGTATTCAGAGCCATCTTCTTTAATAAAATCACCTTCAAAACTTACAGAGCTACCATCTCCCATGGCTACTGTCTGTGCGGTTCCGCTATTTACCGTACCTACAACTGTAGCTTCCAGTAACATTATAGTGACTTTGTTTGTTCCGTTTGAGGGCACTACAGCTCGCGAGCCATGAATATAACCTTCTTTTTCAGCTTTTACATAACCAAATCGTTCTTTTACATTGGCATTATTAATTATAAAAACACCGTTGCTGTCTGTTGTTGCTGTTTCGTTACCAATGGTAATTGTAACTCCTTCAATAGGGTTTTTGTTGGTGTCTATGACGTTACCAAGAAAGTCTCGTGAAATGTCATTGCCAAAATATTCGCTAAATGTATTTGGAATATTTTCTTGTTGTTCGCCTCCGCTTGAGTTGGTTTCATCTTTTTGACAAGAGGTAACAATGAATAGCGAAAACAATAGCATTAAAATAAGATTTGGGATTTTTTTAATGTTGTTCATAATGTGTTGATTTAAATTGAGTTTGGTTTATCTATTTACTATAAAACAGATGTATGATTTAAACTCCTACCTAAGTTTCAGGATATTCGACAAAAGGAAACCCTCATAAATAATATCATGAGGGTTCTTGAGTTGATTTTAATTTATCTTTTTTAGATATCAAAAGCAGACTTAACTTTATCTAAATAGTCTAATTTTTCCCAAGTGAAAAGTTCTACATCCATAGTCACAGGTGCTCCATTTGGTTGTTGAAATGTTTTACTAACCACTTCGTTATCCCGTCCCATGTGTCCGTAAGCCGCGGTTTCGCTATACATTGGTTGTCTTAATTTTAAACGACTTTCAATAGCGGCTGGTCTCATATCAAATATGCTAGATACTTTTTTTGCGATTTCACTATCGGTTAAATTGAAAGGACAGGTTCCGTATGTATCTATAAAGATTCCCATAGGTTCTACAACACCAATCGCATAAGAAACTTGTACTAAAACTTCTTCGCATAAACCTGAAGCTACAAGGTTTTTAGCGATATGCCTGGTTGCATAAGCTGCACTTCTGTCTACTTTACTTGGGTCTTTTCCAGAAAATGCTCCACCACCATGTGCGCCTTTTCCTCCATAGGTATCCACAATTATTTTACGACCTGTTAATCCTGTATCTCCGTGAGGTCCTCCAATCACAAATTTCCCTGTTGGATTTATGTGGTATTTAATATCATCATTAAATAACGATTGAATATTTTCAGGTAATTTAGCCACAACTCGAGGAATTAATATTTCAACAATATCTTTTCTGATTTTAGCTAGCATAGTATCATCTTCATCAAAATCATCATGCTGTGTAGATACAACTATTGCTTCAATACGTTGAGGTGTATTATCATCGCTATATTCTATGGTAACCTGACTTTTAGAGTCTGGTCTTAAATAGTCAATAGCTTTGTTCTCGCGACGTAATTCTGCTAATTCTTTTAAGATTCTATGAGAAAGGTCTAAAGCTAATGGCATGTAATTATCCGTTTCACTCGTTGCATAGCCAAACATCATGCCTTGATCGCCTGCACCTTGTTCTTCTTTAGAAGCACGATCTACACCACGATTAATATCTTCTGACTGTTCGTGTATTGCAGAAAATACTCCACAAGAATTTCCATCAAACATATACTCACTTTTTGTATAGCCAATTTTGTTGATGGTATCTCTTGCAATTTTTTGTACATCGAGATAAGTGTTAGATTTTACTTCTCCTGCTAGTACAACTTGTCCGGTGGTAACTAGAGTCTCGCAAGCTACTTTAGATTCTGGATCAAAGGCTAAAAAATTGTCTATTAAAGCATCACTAATTTGATCTGCTACTTTATCTGGATGTCCTTCAGAAACACTTTCTGAGGTAAATAAATACGCCATATAATTTTATTTTTATTCTAGATTTGACGTAATGGTAAGGAAAGCATAACACTGTCTTTAGCATTTTTTTTGCAGAGGTTGCAATCAGTCAAATCTTCCTCTTTTAATAAGACACAAAAGTACGTATTAAAATGAGGATTGAAAATTCTAAAACATAAGGATATCTTAAAATGTATTAATGGTCGTTCATTCTAAAATCTGGATAAGCGCTCATACCATGTTCGTGGATGTCTAAGCCTTCTAGTTCTTCTAATTCAGACACTCTAATTCCGACAGTCTTTTTTAGTGTAAAAATTATAATGAAAGAAGAAATCACACAAATTAAGGCATAACTACCTATGCCAATTAATTGACTCAGAAATTGATTCCAACCAGCAAGTTCTCCAAAAATTCCAACCGCTAAAGTACCCCAAAGACCGCAAATTAAATGTACAGCAATGGCTCCAACTGGGTCGTCTAATTTTAATTTGTCTATTAGAGCAATTCCAAAAACAATAAAAACACCTGCTAATGAACCTATAACAATAGCATTACCTGGTGACATGATGTCGGCTCCAGCTGTAATAGCGACTAAACCACCGAGAATGCCATTTAAAAACATAGTTAAATCTAAATTCTTGTATAAAAAAGAAGATGTCATAGCAGCAAAAACACCACCTGAAGCTGCAGCTAAACATGTGGTAACTAAAGTTATTGATGTCAACTCTGGATTTGCAGAAAGTACAGAGCCACCATTAAAACCAAACCAGCCTAGCCAAAGAATAAGAACTCCAGAAGTCGCTAATGGTATGCTATGACCATAAATAACTTGAGGTTTTCCATTTTTAAATTTCCCTATTCGTGCGCCTAAAAGATAAACGGCGACAAGTGCTGCCCATCCTCCAACAGAGTGAACAAGCGTTGAGCCAGCAAAATCATAGAACGGAGTTTCCATTTGGTCTAAAAAGCCTTTTCCCCATTTCCAAGAGCCAGCAATAGGGTAAATAATGCCAACATACAGTATTACAAAAATCATAAAGGGTCCTATTTTAATTCGTTCTGCAACAGCTCCAGAAACAATTGTGGCGGCTGTAGCTGCAAACATGCCTTGAAATAAAAAGTCGGTCCAATAGGTGTAGCCTCCATCGCCATAAGCAGATCCGTCTGCGTTAGTATAGGCGTTTTGCATATCGCCAAGGCCAATACCAAAATCTGGCCATGCAATAAAACCATTAAATTCTGAAGGATACATAAGGTTAAAGCCAACTATGTAATATAGTAGCAATCCAACAGTGATAATAAAAATATTTTTAAAAAGTACGTTTAGCGTATTTTTTTGTCTGGTTAATCCAATTTCTAGTAAAGAAAAACCCATGTGCATAAAAAACACTAAGGCTGTGCATATCATCATCCAAACATTATTTGTAGTCAATAATTCCATAGTTGATTAATTTAGTGTTGAACCTCCTTTTTCTCCAGTTCTTATGCGGTAACATTCGTTAATGTCTGAAACAAATATTTTACCATCTCCAACATGTCCAGTTTGAGCAGCTTCTAGAATGGTTTTAATAGTAATAGCTTCAAAATCATCATTAACTACTATAGATAAATAGCGTCTTTGTATATCGCTAGTGCTGTAGGGAACTCCTCTATAAACTGATCCATGAGTTTCATTTCCTAAACCTGTGACATCCCAATAAGAGAAGAAATTAACTCCAACGTCGTGCAGTGCTTCTTTAACTTCAGAAAATTTGGACTTTCGAATTATTGCTTCGATCTTTTTCATAAAAAAAATATTTATGAGCTAAAATAATTAAATATAATTTATACCCTATATAAAATAGGGTATATGACTTAAAAATTATATAATTCGTAACTTTAACCCTATAAATTTAGTGGTAATTTTATTTAAATAGTTTTAAATCCGTTAAATACTAAGTTCAATAGAAGCCTCTTTTCTGTTAAAAAAATAAGAAATATGAAATTTTATTAGGTTTTTAAATTTTTGTAACGCAATATTTGCACATACAAAATTCAAACACTTACTGAAATGTTATCAAGAAAGGTGGAGGGGATAGACCCGTTGAAGCCTTAGCAACCCTTAAACTTATTAAGAAGGTGCTAAATTCTACTTAATTTTCGATTCATTTATCGAACTATTGGATAGATAACCCAAGGCTAATTACTCATTTGTAATTAGCGTTTTCTTTATAATATTTTTCTATTAAGTATGCTTCAAAATGAGGCTTATTTGGCTTTTGGTTTAATTTATTTTAATTCAAAAAACTAGAAAAATGAGTACACAAAATTTCGCAACAAAAGCCTTGCATGCAGGACATGATGTCGCAAAAAATGGAGGGACAAGAGCCGTTCCAATTTATCAATCTACAGCGTATGTCTTTAATGACTCCGACCATGCTGCTAATCTTTTCGCGCTAGCAGAACCAGGGAATATATACACACGTATTAACAACCCAACCAATGATATTCTTGAGCAACGCTTAGCTGCTTTAGAAGGCGGTATTGCTGCAGTTGCCACAGCATCTGGTACGTCTGCAATAGCAACAACATTATTGACATTATTAAAAGGAGGTGATCATATTGTAGCATCCAGCAGTTTGTATGGAGGAACATACAATTTATTGAGTGTTACATTGCCAAGACATGGAATTACAACCACATTCGTAGATCCTTCAAATCCCGAAAGTTTTAATACTGCAGCTCAAGAAAATACAAGAGTATTCTTTATTGAATCCTTAGGAAATCCAAAATTAGATGTTTTAGATATTGAAGCGATTTCGAAAGAAGCGAAAGCCTATAAAGTGCCTCTAATTGTAGATAATACAGTAGCAACTCCTTACTTGTTAAACCCGATAGCATACGGAGCAAATATTGTTATTCATTCTTTGACTAAATATATCAACGGAAATGGTACAGCTTTAGGTGGAATTATTATTGATGCTGGTTCGTTTGATTGGTCTAACGGCAAGTTCTCTGAATTCACAGAGCCATCAGCAGGTTATCACGGTTTGGTTTATAGCGATGTTCTAAAAGAAGCTGCTTTTATCGCAAAAGTGAGAATTGAAGGTTTGCGAGATTATGGAGGAGCTTTGAGTCCGTTTAATGCATTTCAAATTATACAAGGCTTAGAGACATTAGAACTTCGCATTAAAAAACATAGTGAAAATGCGCTAGAATTAGCCAAATGGTTAGAGCAACAAGACCTAGTATCTTGGGTTAATTATCCAGGTTTAGAATCTAGCCCTTATAATGAATTAGCTAAAAAGTATTTGCCAGAAGGGCAAAGTGGTATTGTCACATTTGGATTAGAAGGTGGTTACGAATCTGCAAAAAAGGTTGCAGATACAACGAAGCTATTTTCATTGTTAGCCAATATCGGAGATACAAAATCATTGATTATCCATCCGGCAAGTACAACGCATCAACAGTTGCCAGACGAAGCTCAGGAAAGTACAGGTGTTACCAAAGATTTAATTCGTTTGTCAGTTGGTATAGAGCATATTGAAGATTTAAAAGCGGATTTAAAAGAAGCTTTTAAACTTGTTAAGAATCCGCAATTGGTTTAATGCCTTAATATGTTAGTATTGTATTAATCAAGCTGAGTAATTTTTTTACTCAGTTTGGTTTATTAATTTGCACTAAGGACTATTAAATATAAAATTACAATGAATACACTTCAATATATAGATTTTGACCACTTTGAACTATGCAGTGGCAGACAAATTAATCTTAGACTCTCCTATCAGGTTTTTGGTAAATCAATATATGATAATCCTGTAGTTTTGGTAAATCATGCACTTACTGGAAATTCTGAAGTAACAGGCGAGAATGGTTGGTGGAATACTATCGTAGGCGAAAATAAAGTTATCGATACAAATGAATATACAGTTTTAGCATTCAACTGTCCTGGGAATGGATTTAAAGAATTAGGCGAAACTTTTTCAGAATATTATAAAGAGTTTACAGCTAGAGATATAGCACGACTTTTTTCTGAAGGTCTGAATCGCTTAAATATTCAGCACTTGCATGCCGTTATTGGAGCATCTGTTGGTGGAGGTATTACTTGGGAATTGGCTGCTTTACGTCCAAGTTTGGCAGATTATATTGTACCTATTGCTGCTGATTGGAAATCTACAGATTGGGTAATTGGGAATTGTTTTATTCAAGATAAAATTTTGAATCATTCTTCAAATCCTGTAAGTGATGCACGATTACATGCTATGACATTTTACAGAACGCCAGAATCATTTTCGGCTAAATTCAATAGAACAAAGACTTCTAGAAATCAATTTAATGTTGAAAGTTGGCTCAAACATCATGGAGAAAAACTAAATGGTCGTTTTAAACTTTCAGCATATAAAATGATGAATCAAATCTTGAAAACTATCGACATTACTCATGGAGAAATCAGTTTTGTAAACGCTACAAAACATATAACGTCTCATATACATATTATAACTATAAATTCAGATTTACTTTTTACATCCGTTGAAAACTGGAACACGTTTGTGGAATTGAAAACAATTAAAGAAAATGTGACTATTGGAGAAATAAAATCTAACGATGGACATGATGCTTTTCTAATAGAATCTCAGCAATTAACCAAACTCTTACATCCAGTTTTTAATTTAAATAACAAAACAAATGAAAACTATAAATCTAGCTATATTCGGAATTGGTAATGTAGGCTCTACATTAATCAATCAAATAAATGCTCTTAAAACAAGACTATATAAAGAGCAAAATATTAAAATTAAGATACCTGTAATAACAAATTCGAACTTGGCCTTTTATGCTAACGACACTGAATATAATTGGCAGATGGATTTTGAATTGTTTTCAAAGCCTTATAAAATTAAAGATGTTATCAACTATTTCAAAAGTATAAGTGCAGAAAACTGCATGGCAATAGATGTCACAGCGAGTAGCGAATTTGTTGAGAATTATGAAGAACTTATCGAAAATGGGTTTCATATTATTTCAGCAAATAAAGTGGCAAATACACTGAGTTTCGAGTTTTATGAAAGATTACGAAAAGTTCTAAAAAAGAACAACAAAAAGTTTTTGTACGAAACTAATGTTGGTGCGGGATTACCTGTTATTGAAACTGTAAAAAGTTTACATGAATCTGGTGAAGATATCACAAAAATTAGAGGTGTATTTTCGGGTTCGTTGAGTTATATTTTTAATAGATTTTCAGAAGAAGAATTACCATTTGATGAGATTTTAAATAGTGCTGCTAATGAAGGCTTAACTGAACCAGACCCAAGAGATGATCTATCTGGAAAAGACGTTGCTAGAAAGCTTTTAATATTGGCTAGAGAACTTGGTTTGAAAAACGAATTGCATCAAGTAAAAATAGAATCGTTAGTGCCTAAACAGCTTAATGGAAAAACAACTTTAAAACAGTTTAATGAACGTTCTGGGGAGTTGAACATCGTATTCGAAAACAGTAAAAAAGTCCAGAAACCCGAGTCTGTATTAAGATATATTGGTGAATTAGATACTGTAAATAATTCATTAGAAGTAAAATTGATCTCGGAGCCTAAATCTTCTGTATTGGGACAGTTAAAAGGTGCCGATACCTTATTTGAATTTTATACTGAATCTTACAATAAACAACCTTTGGTAATTCAAGGTGCTGGTGCTGGTAGATCTGTTACCGCTAGAGGTGTATTGTCTGATATTTTAAAACTAGCCTCTCAATTACATTAAGTTAATATTGAGGCTATCTTTATAATGTTTAATTAACAATTTGTTGCTTTGGCTGTAAACTGCTTATAATAAGTTTAAAAGAAATTTGCATTAAACTCAAATCGTGAAAAAATATAAATTAGAACTTCGGTTTGTACTTCAGTTATTATTAATAACAGGAGTATCTTTATGTGCAACATTATTTTTAAATTAATTAATCTATTACATTTGTCGGTAATAGATTATAAATGAAGTATTGGCTTTTAGGTTTTAGTTTTTTAATTAGTTTTTTATTAAGTGCTCAAAAGCGTTTAACATCAGATTCTTATCTCGATTTAAATTATTTTGGAGGTAATATTGCGCTTCATAATAATGATATATTACATTTAATTACTGGTCGTCCAGAGGGTTTTATTTTTAGTTGGAATAAAAAAACTTTTGGAAATGAAGATTGGGAGCAACGCTATAATTACCCGGATTATGGAGCCTCTTTTGTCTATCAAGATCTAAAGAATACTAAGCTAGGTGAGAATTTTGGGCTTTATGCACATTACAACTTCTACTTCTTTAAGCGGAATGTAATGTTACGTATTGCGCAAGGATTAGCCTATAATACAAATCCTTATGATAAAATTGATAACCCTAAAAACGTTGCATTTGGTTCGGATATTCTAAGCTCAACATATTTAATGTTAAGCTATAAAAAAGAGCAAATTTTTGATCGTTTTGGCTTGCAGGCTGGTGTATCCTTAATTCATTATTCTAATGCCAATGTAAAAGCACCAAATACCAGTGTAAATACGATAGCTTTAAATGTCGGTTTAACCTATAATCTCGATGATGAGGTTTCAGAATATATTGATAATCTTGATGATGAAAAATTCACAGAACCCGTTAGGTATAATTTAGCATTTAGAACAGGTATTAATGAAAGTGATGTTATTAGGAGTGGTCAATTTCCTTTTTATATTGTTTCTGCCTATGCAGATAAACGACTGAGTCATACAAGTGCTATTCAGTTTGGGGTAGACGCTTTTTTCTCTAATTTTTTAAAAGAATTAATTTATTACCAATCGGTTTCGTTTCCTGAAGAAAACGTAAGTGGTGATGAAGATTATAAACGCGTTGGTTTATTTGTTGGTCATGAATTGTTTATCAATAAAATATCTGTCGTAACGCAATTAGGTTATTATGTGCATTATCCTTTTGATTTTGAAGGGCGTACTTATATTAGATTAGGGCTTAAGCGTTATTTTGGAAAAACCTTTTTTGGTGCAGTAACCTTAAAATCGCATGGGGCAAAAGCCGAAGCTGTTGAATTAGGAATAGGAGTTAGATTATGAAAAAATTAGTTTATATATGTATGCTGCTGTGTTTTGCTTGTAATAGCGAAGATGCTGGTGATTGTTTTCAAACTGCAGGATCTATCATTCAAGAAACAGTAGATATACCTAGTTTCGAAAGAATTCTTGTTAACAGAGATATTGAGCTTATTATAAAAGAAGCGCCAGAATATAAAGTGACTATTCAAACTGGTGAAAATTTAATAAATGATGTAGAGGTTAATGTTATTGGTAACCAATTAGTACTCACAGATAATAACAGTTGTAACTATGTTAGAGATTTCGGTATTACCAAAGTTTATGTTGAAGCGCCAAATTTAATTGAGATTAGAACGTCGTCTCAATATGAAATCTCCTCAGATGGTATTTTAAATTATGATATGCTGTCCTTATTTTCTGAAGATTTTAACGGAGGAAGTGAATTTACCGTTGGTGATTTTAGATTATCAGTAGCCTCAGAAAACATAACTATTTCTTCTAATAACATATCAATTTTTTACATAGATGGATCAGTAGAAAATTTATTCGTTGGTTTCTTCTCAGGCTCTGGACGTTTTGAAGGTGAAAATCTAATAGCACAAAATGTTGATGTTTTTCATCGTAGTAGTAATGATATGGTTGTTAACCCAGTACAATCAATTACCGGAGAATTACGAGGAACGGGTGATTTGCTTTCGGTAAATCAACCACCTTTAGTAGATGTAGAGCGTTTTTATATTGGACAGTTAATTTTTAACTAGTCAATTCCCGAAACAAACTTTCCAAACTAGTATTTTTTTGATTCAGTTGCAGAATCTTCAATTCATTATCGTGAGCAAAATCAAATACATGAGATCGCATATCATCTTTTGTAGAAAATGTAATCTCGTAAATAAAGTCGTGCGTGTTTTTTACAGAGCTCACTTTAGGAAGTTTTAATAAAAAGGTGTCTTCAACTCTATAGTCAAATTCTACAATCACAATTTGTTCTTGGCCGTCTCTTAAATCTTTTAAATATTTATCTGCAACAACCTCTCCTTTATTAATAATAATAACACGATCGCACATGGCCTCTACCTCTTGCATAATGTGCGTAGACAAGAAAACCGTTTTTTCCTTACCAATAGTTTTTATTAAATTTCTAATAGCTACCAATTGGTTTGGGTCTAAGCCTGTGGTAGGTTCGTCTAAAATTAAAACTTCAGGATTATGTAATAACGCATTTGCTAAACCAACACGTTGTCTGTAGCCTTTAGATAATTGATTTATTTTTTTATGTGCTTCTGGTGTTAAACCAGTTAATTCAATCACTTCATCTATTCTAGATTTTGGTGTGCCGTAAACATTAGCGTTGAAGTTTAAATATTCTCTAACATACAAATCTGTATATAAAGGATTGTGTTCTGGTAAGTACCCAATACTACTTTGTACACTTTTTTTATCTACAGTAACATCAAAACCGTTCACATTTGCAGAGCCTTCAGAAGCTTCTATATATGTGGTTAGAATTTTCATCATTGTAGATTTTCCAGCACCATTTGGGCCAAGAAACCCTACAATTTCAGCATCTTTTACTTTAAATGAAACGTCATTCAAAGCTTTTTGATTTTTATATATTTTTGTAATATTATTAACTTCTATAGACATATTATGGTATGTTTTTGTAAAAATAGTCAATTACAGAACGCCTAAATATAAAAATTGGTTTAATAGGTTTTGTTTTTTAATATTTATAATTACTTTTACCTCATAATTAAGCGATGAATTTATCTAAAGCATATTACAACTGGTATTACTTCTTTTTTACAAAAAGGAACGAGGCTTAGTATGTTTTAATCAAAATATAGTTTTTAAAAGTCTCGATTTAATCGAGACTTTTTTTATTTTAACTTTTTAAAACTGAAATAATCTAAAATCATCGCAATCAGTAAATTAAAGGTGTAGTTTTAATATCTAATGTGTAATAATAAAGTTTGAATAAGCCAATAGCCATACAAGGAATTAAAGGATCATTTCATCACGAAGTTGCTCAGAAGTATTTTGATGTAAATACAGATGTGATTGAATGTTTGTCTTTTGATGACACTGTAGATAGTTTATTAAATGGTAAAACAGATACTGCTGTAATGGCATTAGAAAATTCTATTGCTGGTTCAATTATTCCTAATTATGCGTTAATTGATGATAATGATTTAAAGATTATTGGTGAATATTATTTAGATGTTCAGCATAATTTATTAGCATCACAAGGACAATCTATAGAAGATATTAAAGAGGTGCATTCACATCCAATGGCATTATTACAGTGCAAGGAATTTTTTAAGAATTTTCCGCAAATAAAGTTAGTTGAAGCTAAGGACACCGCAGGTGTTGCTAAGCAAATTTCTGAACAGAACCTTAAAGGTATAGCCGCTATAGCAAGTAAAAATGCTGCAGATTTGTATGGTGTTACTATTTTGGCATCTTGTATTCAGACCATAAAGCATAACGAAACACGCTTTGTTATTGTTGAGCGTCAAAATAATCAGATTGAAATCAAAGCGCTGAATAAGGCGTCTCTAAAGTTTGAATTAGATCATAAGCGTGGGAGCTTAGCTACCATGCTTAATGTAATTAGTGATTGTAAACTAAATTTAACTAAAATTCAATCTTTACCAAAAATTGACACTCCATGGAAGTATGCCTTCTTTATAGATGTTACTTTTGATGCGTATAAGGATTACGAAAAAGCAATTGTGATTATGCAATTAATGGCAGAGAATTTTAAAGTATTAGGTGAATATAAAAATGCGAGAATATGATAGAAGTTGCAAACCGTTTAAAGCATGTTGAAGAATATTATTTTTCTAAGAAATTACGTGAAGTTGCATTTTTAAAATCACAAGGAAAACCAATTATTAATTTAGGTATTGGTAGCCCAGATTTAGCGCCACCTTTTAAATCTAAACGGTCATTAAAAGATAGTTTAGAAGAAGAAGGTGCTAATAAATATCAAAGTTATCAAGGTCTACCTGAGTTAAGAGAAGCGATTTCAAGTTTTTATGAAACGCGTTATAAAGTTAACATAAGTGGGCAGACGGAAGTATTACCATTAATAGGTAGTAAAGAAGGTATAATGCACATATCAATGGCATTTCTTAATAAAGGAGATAAGGCTTTAGTGCCAAATCCAGGATATCCTACGTATGCTGCAGTAACTAAACTAGTAGAAGCAAAGCCTGTATTTTATGACCTAATAGAAGATAATAATTGGCTTCCAGATTTTATTGCTTTAGAGCGCATGGATTTAAGTAAGGTTAAGATTATGTGGGTTAATTATCCACATATGCCAACTGGGACCAATGCACCTAACAAATTTTATGATGAGGTTATTGCTTTTGGGAAACGTCATAATATTCTTATTGTAAATGATAATCCATATAGCTTTATTTTAAATAAAAAGCCTATAAGCATTATGCGTTATAATAATGCTAAAGATGTCTGCTTAGAGTTGAATTCTTTGAGTAAAACATTTAATATGGCTGGTTGGCGTGTAGGTATGCTTGTTGGTAATTATGATTATATCAATGCTGTGTTAAAGGTAAAAAGCAATATGGATTCTGGTATGTTTTATGGTATTCAGAAAGGTGCAATTGAAGCTTTACAGTGCTCGGATATGTGGTTTGTAAGCTTAAACAGTGTTTATGAACTACGACGAGAACTCATATGGGAGTTGGCCGATGCACTAAATTGTACTTACGATAAATATGCAACAGGTTTATTTGTTTGGGCAAAGTCACCACCAGATCTGAAGTCAGAAGAATTTACAGATTTAGTACTAAAAGAGCATTCAATATTTTTAGCACCAGGAACTGTTTTTGGGAGTAATGGAGAGGGCTATGTTAGGTTCTCATTATGTGCATCAGAAGAAATAATAAAAGAAGCTATTGCTAGAGTAAAATAGACATGAATAATATTTTTATAATAGGAGTTGGGTTAATAGGTGGCAGTTTTGCTTTAGATATTAAGAAACTATATCCAACAACCACTATTTACGGAATCGATAAAAATGAAGCACATTTAGATGAGGCTGTTAAACTAGGTGTCATCGATGAAAAAGCAACGTTAAAAGATGTGTTAAATGCAGATTTTGTGATTTTAGCAATTCCTGTAGATGCAACATTAAAGGTATTGCCAGATGTGTTAGATTATATTTCTGATAACACTATAGTTTTTGACGCAGGCTCTACAAAAGAAGATATTTGCATTAAGGTTAAAGCTCATCCAAAGCGTAGAAATTATTTAGCGGTACACCCTATTGCTGGTACAGAATATTCAGGGCCAAGCGCAGCAATACATGGCTTGTACAAAAATAAGACTAACATTATTTGCGAAGTTGAAGAAACGGCATTTAAGCTTCAAGAAAAAGCCTTGAAGTTATTTTCAGAGTTAGGTATGCGAATTCGCTATATGAATCCAAAGGCGCATGATAAGCATATCGCTTACGTTTCACACTTATCGCACATAAGTTCATTTATGTTAGGTAAAACGGTTATTGAAAAAGAGAAAAATGATCGTGATATTTTTGATATGGCTGGTAGTGGATTTGAAAGTACAGTGCGTTTAGCTAAAAGTTCTCCCGCAATGTGGACACCTATTTTTGAACAAAATAAAACCAACGTTATTGAAACTTTAGATGAGTATATTACTAATCTAAAGCATTTTAAAAAGTTAATGGAAGATGACGATTTTGAAGGAGTCTATAAAGAAATGGAAACGACAAATCGTCTAACAGATATATTAAACGGAATACAATAAATAGAAAGAAAAAGAAGATTAATAGCACGATGGAAAATAAAAAAGAATTAAGAAATTGGCTAGATGCATTTAACCTAGATCATCCACTAGTTATAGCAGGCCCTTGTAGCGCAGAAACTGAAGAACAAGTTTTAAAAATCGCACATCAATTAAAAGATAGTGATGCTACAGTCTTTAGAGCAGGTATTTGGAAACCTAGAACACGACCAGGGAATTTTGAAGGTGTCGGAGCGCTAGGTTTAAAATGGCTGCAAAAGGCAAAAGAGGAAACAGGTATGATGACTACTACGGAAGTAGCAAATGCTAACCACGTAGAGTTAGCCTTAAAACATGATGTAGATATCCTTTGGATTGGAGCAAGAACCACAGTAAGTCCATTTATAGTTCAAGATATTGCAGATGCTTTAAAAGGAACTGATAAAACGGTGCTTATTAAGAATCCCGTGAATCCAGATTTATCTTTATGGTTAGGTGCTGTAGAGCGTTTTTATACTAATGATATTAATAATTTAGGTGTTATTCACAGAGGATTTTCAACTTATGAGAAAACACGTTATAGAAATAATCCCGAATGGCAGATTGCTATAGATTTACAAAATCGTTTTCCAGATTTACCTTTAATTTTAGACCCTTCCCATATTGCTGGTCGTCGTGATATTATTTTTGATTTAAGCCAAACTGCTTTAGACTTAAATTACGACGGTTTAATGATAGAAACGCATCACGATCCTGATAATGCATGGAGTGACGCAGCACAACAAATTACGCCAAAAACTTTAATTAAGTATACTGAAGATTTACGTATCCGTAAAGAAATTGGTGAAGCCACTGAATTTAAAAATAAAATAAACACACTGAGAACTCAGATAGATGTTATAGATCATCAATTAATAGACATGATTGGTAAACGAATGAATGTTGCTGATGATATAGGTACACTAAAGAAAGACCATAATGTTGCTGTTTTACAGTCTAAACGTTGGAATGAGATCTTAGGTAAAATGATACTTCAAGGGGAAGAGAAAAACCTTAGTGAAGAATTTATTCTTAGAGTATTTAAGGCGATTCATCAAGAATCTATTAACCACCAAGAAAAGATTATCAATCATTAGAAGATAAATGGTTTTATAAAAAAGGCTCGCGATTTGCGAGCCTTTTTAGTTTTATCATTTAGTCCATTCCCAACCATTTCTTCTATAAATGCTTTTTAATAGATCATTAAAGTTGTTGAGATGCGTTTGATAATGCTCTTCTGTAAGAACTGGCTGTATTTTAGTGTTCATTTTAGTAACAAGCTTTTCTAGTTCTTCCTTAACTTCATCATTAGTAAAATCTTTATCCTTGTCATCTAGACGTTGCATATCGAATACATAGTGTAATAAGAATTTGTAGTATTCTTCTTCAACCTCTTCAGACAAATTCATTTCTTTTGTTTTATTATAAAAGTGTAATTGAAGATTGGCTCTCTCTTCAACAGAGAAAATTTGAACTTTGTTTTTTTCTAAGTTAATTTGTTTTTGTGATTGTGCATTTATATTAAATAGAGTTAGAATAAAAATTACAGTAAAAAATGTTTTGATAGTTTTCATGATTGTTTTTTAATTACATGTCAAAAGTAGTATTGAAAGTTACTAAGTTATGAGAAATTTAATTGAAATCTATAAATGATTTGGTGAAGCATTTAAAGCTATAATTGAAATTAATCTTTCGAGGAATAATTAATGTTTTTTTCTTTAATGATTCCTAGTCTATAGTTCCCTTCTGGTTTATATATTTACTAACAACAATAGCAGTTAAAATCACCAAATAAAACTGACCAATTAGACCAATAAAAATAGAGGCTTTTTGCGCTATTGGAGTCACTGGTAAAATATCTCCGTAACCAATAGTCATTAAAGTAATGCAGCTATATTACATAACAATAATATTGGCATTATCCAATTTTTAAAACCATGCAACTGGTATGATAAGGGAATCAAATAAAATAGACAACTGTGTAAATAGAAATAATTCAAAGCGATATGCGTAGAGCTTGTCTATCATTTTTAACTATTAATCATCCATGATAGATTCGTCAAATTCATAATCCTTATAATTAACTTTAAACAGTATACTATACAATGATGGAATAAAAAGTAGAGTGATGACTGTTCCAAATAATAAGCCAACCATAATACTAACAGCCATACCTTCCCACATTTCTCCGCCACTAAGATATAAAGGAATTAATCCTAAAACCGTTGTAAATGTAGCTAGTAATATTGGTCTAAAACGCTGTAAACACGCTGCTATTATAGCATCTTGAATGGGTCGTTTTATTTCGGTTTCTTCAATTTGAATTCGGTCTATTAAAACAATAGCGTTATTTATAACAATTCCCGCTAATGAAATCACACCTAAAAATGGCATAAATCCAAAGGGTTCTTGAAAAATAAGTAAGCCTATAACCACTCCAATAATTCCTAATGGAATCGTCGCAGCAACCATTATTGTTTTCCGAACCGAATTAAACATAATAATCAAAAGAAGAATAATTATAAAGCCAGACAATGGCAAATAACCAATTACTGCTCCCATATTTTCTGCTGTATTTTCTGCATCACCACCAAACTTATAAGTATAACCTTCTGGCCATTCTTGAGAGACTTCAGCCATATAAGGTGTCATTTCTTTCATGATGGAAGAGGCATTTCCTGTAGCATTTAATTCGCTACTCACATTAATCGTTCTATCTATATCTAAGCGCTTAATTTTTGCATATTGCCATTGTGGCTCAATACTAGCGACTTGAAGCAATGGTACACTTTTACCAGAGTTTTGAGCATAAATATTTAAGGTTTCAATAGATGCTAGTGTTTGCTGCTGACTTTCATTACTTCGCATCAAAATAGGAATAGATTTATCATCTTCACGATATTCACCAGTTTGAAATCCATCTAAAACCGTTTGCAATGACGTTGCAATATCAGCACTTGTAATACCTGCCATTTGTGCTTTATTCTGATCAATATTCACAGCGAATTTTTTAGTCTTTGGTCCCCAATCATCTTTGATGTTCTTAGTTCCTGAAACTGTTTTTAGTTTTTGTTTCGTTTGTTCTGATAACTCAGCAAGCACATCTGGATTATCACCAGAAATTTTAACTTCAATTGGTGTTCCACCTCCACCTGAGCCCAATAAGCCTACTTTAATATCTGCACTAGGAAAATTATTAAAGCAATACGTATCTAATTTTTCTACCATCTCATTATTGTAGATGAAATCAGAGGTATTGATTAACATATGTGCATAACTAGGGTCTGGTTCATCCGTTGTATAGCCTAAGTCATAGGATTCAGGTCCTGCTCCAACATAAGACGACCAATCTGAAATACCATTAGGTCTATTTTTGTTAACCAATAAATCAGAATTGATAAAATCTTCAATCCTTTTTATGACACCTTGTGTCGCTTCAATGCGACTCCCTTGTGGTAAATTAATATCTACAGTGACCATATTACGATCACTATCTGGAAAGAAAATAAAAGGTATATAACTAAACCCTTTTAAGGACAAAAAGAAACAAGCTACAATGACGACCAATACAATACGCTTATATGCAAGTGCGAATAAGATTAAATTTTTATAGTACAGCTTTAGTTTATTAATAATGTTGTCAATAAAACTATCTTTTTTCTCTGCTTTTGGGGTCACTTTTAGAAACATAAAACACAGCAATGTGATTACAGTCAAGGCTAAAATCCACGAAGATAATAGCGCTAAAGAGATGACCACAAATATGGGCCCGACAATATCACCCATTGTCGATTCTGCCATATAGAACGCTAAGAAAGCTGCAGAAGTAGTTAGGGTAGAAATTAATAGTGGTGTAAATAATTCGGCACAGGCATCAATAGCTGCTTTTTTAGCGTCTATGCCATTTTCCATTTTAACCATTATAGTTTCAGCAACCACAATGGCATTATCTACCATCATCCCTAATGCCATAATTAAAGCTGCAAGTGTGACTTGGTTTAGTCCCATACCTATGAGGCCCATGAGCATTAATGTCATAATCGTTACCATAGGAATTAAACTGGCAATAATTCCTCCTGTTCTCATCCCTAAAAACACGAGCATAACAATTAATACGATAGCAATGGCCTGAATTAAATTAACTATAAAAGCACTAATTTTAACTTCAATATAAGTGTCAAGTGATGATAAACGCTTCAATTCTAATCCAACTGGTAAACGTTTTTTCCACTCTTTAATCACAACATCCATATCAGCACCTAATTGAATAACATTAGCACCTTCTTTTAGGCTCACATGCATAGAAATAGCTGGCTGTCCACTCACCGTAACCACTTGTTTTGGTGGGTCAATATAATCTTGTCTCACTGTGGTAATATCTCCTAAGTATACTAACTGCGAACCATCTCCAACTGGAATTAGAGTTTGTTTAATATCTTCTACAGAATTGAAATTTCCGGTTGGTTCTAAAATGATACGTTCATTTCCTAGATTGACCTGACCTCCAGAGCTTAAAATATTAGTTGCACCAATTATGCTTTGTAATTTGGAAGCAGATAAACCATACTCTTTTAGTCGTGCATTATCAAATTCTATAAATACACGTTCATCTTGTACACCACCGACCTCTACTTTAGCGGCAAGATCCAATTTAATAAAGTCATCTTTAATAGCATCGACATAATCTTTAGCTTCAGCATAAGAAAAGCCATCTATCGCTAAACCAACGGCAATACCAAAGACTTCTCCGATACCATCATCATCTAAATTAGGTTTGACACCAGATGGTAATCCTTGAATTTGAGTTAACTTTCTTCTTAGCCTGTCCCAAACAGCTTGCAGTTCTTCTGGCTTAACCTGTTCTTTGAGTTCTACAGTGACCACAGACAATCCTGAACGTGATGTACTCGTTACTTCTTTTAATTCTGGTATTTCTTGTACAGTTTTTTCAACTTTATCAGTAACCAGTAGCTCAACACGCTCTGGACTAGATCCAGGAAATGAAGATACGATGGTTGCCACTCTTACCGTATAAGGTGGCATACTGTCTCGTGATAAGGATTGGTAAAATACCATACCAAGAATCATAATTGTACCAAGAACTGTAAACGTAATTCGGTTTCTATTAATGGAAAAGGCTGCTAAATTCATTTACGCTTAGTTTAATTTTACGTCTTGTCCATCTAATAAGGTTTGTAAACCTGCTATTGCAATTTTTTGACCAATCTTAAGCCCTGATTCTACTTCAAAACCTTCTGGAGTTAGGCTTCCTATCGTAATGGGATGTTTTTTTACTGTCGCTTTATTTGAATCACCTTCAATTAAAAAAACAAATCTACTCTTACCATCCTCTCCAACTGCACTCGCAGGAACAACAATAATATCTTTCGCCAAGTCTTCGTTAACAAACTCAAAAAGGACATTTGCAGCCATACCACTTTTTATGCGTTCGTCAGTATCTATTACCATAATAGTAATTGGATATGTCGATGTGTTTGCATCTAAAGCAGGAGCCACTTCTGTAATAACAGCCTTAAAAGTTTCACCTTCAATTGCAGTAAATGACACTTTAACGTTCATATCTTTTTTAACCGCATTAATAACAGATTCAGGTAAGCCCAAAGAAATCTCAATAGCAGTTCCGGCATTTAAAATGCCTATCGCTTGTCCTGGAGATACATTCTCGTCAACTTCAGCAGTAACAGAAGCAATAATACCATCTTCAGGTGCATATAGATATCCAAATTGAATTTGATCTTGTTGAATTGCTACACTTCGTTTTGACGATTCAAAACTAGCAACTGCAGTTCTATAAGAGTTTTTAGCTGCTTCATAATCACTTAAAGAAGAGCTTCCTTTTTCGTATAAAGTTCGCATTCGATTTAAGGATAGTTTGGTCGTATTCATTTGAGACTCCGCACTATTTTTAGACGAAATTGATGACTCATAACTTAGTCTTGCGGAGACATTATCTAAGGTGCCCAACAATTGCCCCTTTTTTACATTTTGGCCAAGTTTCATGTCTAGTTTAGTCACAATACCACTACTTCTAAAACTTAGATTTATAATTTTCTCAGTTTGCGCAGTACCACTAAACTGTCTGGATTTTTCACCTCCTAAATAGGAAACCTCGCTATATTTTACGGGTCGTAAAATCACTTCTTCTTTGACTTCTTTTTCTCCACAGCTCACAAGTAAAAGTACCAGGGCTAGGCTGCTGATTTTAAAGATTCGATTAGATAGCATTATCATACAGGTGTTAAAGGTTAGTCATTAGTTTGTGTGAATTCTAAAAAGCGCTGAATAAAAGCTTCGCGTTCACTTTCATCTTGTAGTAAAAAGAACAATCCTAAAGAACGTTCTAATTGCATTGAGCTTTGTAGGTAATTATAGGTGGCATTTGCGCTTGCCTGCTGTGCTTGTAAATAGTTATTTTGAGCATCTAATAATTGAACAATATTAACAGCACCGCTTGCATAAGAGGTTTGTGTTAAATCTAAGGCTTCTTTTGCCGTGTCTTCAAACACCTCGGATAATTGAATATTTGAAATTTGATTCACTAGTTCTAAAACCGAATCATTAATGTTTTTTTCAATATTCAAAGCTATGTTGTCTTTAGAAATCTCAAGTTGTTCTTTTTGAATCGAAGCAATTTGTTTGTTTATATTCTGCTTATTCTGATTAAATATAGGAAGTGATACATTTAGTCCTAGCGTATAATAACTTTGGGGAAGGTCGCCAAAAATAAAATTTGCACCTGCTCCTGACCTTGAAAACTCATAATTATATTGACCTTGTAAGCCCACAGTCGGTAAAAAACGACCAGCACCAAATAAACGCTCACTTCGTTCTGTAGCTTGTAAATTATAGTTTAACGCTTTTAGCTCAGGTGCATTTGTTATAGCTTCTTGCACCAAAAACTTTACAAAAGGTAGTCTTAATCTTGGGTCATCTAAAAACTGTCCAAACTGCTCATAGTTATAATTGCTAAAAACACCTTTTCGTAATTCAGCTTCTTCAACATCAATTTTAGTATCAATAGGATTATTTAATAATTGGTTTAGGGCATAATAACCTTGTTCTAACTGGTTAATAGCTTCAACCATTTGTTGCGTGTTTTGAGCTTTTTCGGACTTAAAACGTAGTACATCAGATTTACCAGCTTGTCCGGCCGCATAATTTTCTTCAGCAATTTTCAAATTGTACTTTGTCAATTCTAAATTTTGATTCTGAATATTTAAATTCGCTTTTAAGATTAAAGCTGTGAAATAAGCTGTTGCTGTATTAAAAACTGTATTGAGGGCTTCACTATTATAGTTTTCTTGTTGTGCGTCACGAAGCGATCTTTGGATACTAATATTTGCATTTGCAGCTTCGGAAAACACAGTTTGTGATAAGGTGATATTACCCAAAGTTGATAGTTCTGGATTTTGACCATTACTCACTTCAGCTAATCCTGGATCGACATAACTTCCTGATGCATTTGCAGTAATGTCTGGTAAATAATCACTTTTTGCAAATTGTAAGTCTTTTTGAGAAAGTTTAATATCTTGTTGAAACGTTTGTAACTCAAGATTTTCAGCTATAGCTTCTTGCATAACACTAACCAGTGTGTACGTTTTATCTGCCACAATCTCTTGAGGGTTACCAACAAAACTTGTGGTGGCAATTAAACTATATTTAAGCGGTAGACCTATTTTTTCTGCTGTATTATAATTAACAGTTAAGGTGCTTTTAGATTCGAGCTTGGTACTTAAGCCAGATAAGCCATTTCCATTAACCACTGACTCTACAGTTAAAGCAATACGCCTAAAAAATTGATTTAATTGAGACTGATCGTGATTTGTAGCAAGAAGTCCATTCTTCACATCTTTTACAGGATTTGCTGAAAATGATGGCAGTTTCTTTTCAATCAATACCTCTGCAAGTTGTTTTATTTCCTCTTCAGAAAAGTAAAACCCGCCTGCTAAGTATACTGCATCTATGTTATCAAGATTTGAAGTGATGTCAGCCAAAGACTCAAATGTGATAAGACGCATTTCAATGTCTAAGTCCTTTCCTATTTTACTGAATGTTTCGGCTATTGGTAAATTATCTGTGAATGCTTTTTCAAGAACAACACCTACAGTTTTAGGATTTGCTAATTTTTTAAGAAACTTTAAATCTTCAGTATAGGACTGTGATGTAATAATAGATGTGTAGTTTTCTATATTAGAAACAAGTGTTTGATCAGTTATTAATTCTTCACTTAAAGCTCCAAAAAGAATTGTTGGTTTCTGGTAAGTCCCAATTTTAGAAATTACGGCATTATTAACAATGCCAAAGGCAATAATTATGTCTGTATCGTTTTGCACTAAGACATTGTAATTACTTAATGCTTTTATTGTATTAAAGTTGTTAACCAATCTACTAGCCTCGGGAAATGTAATGATAGCGTCTTCACCAACTACGGCAGAAATTTCATTTGAAAGTTCTCCTAATAGGCTGTTAATTTCAGTAGAATTGTTATCGAGAAGGAAGCCGATTTTATAGATTTTAGTCTGACTAAAGCTAGCTATAGTGAAAATAAGACAAAAAGCAAGTAACAAGTAAGAACGCATTCGGTTAGGTTTTGTTAAGTGTGGTAAAAATAGATATAAATAATTGTATGACAAAGATATGTATATGTTTGTAGGATAAGGAAATACAAGTTGTAGGATAGAGAAATACAAGCTTTAATATTGAAATTCTGAGTATAGTTTACCCAAAACAGACTAAATCAGTTGATTATTATTGTTAGGGCTTAAGTCGTTTAAAAATATAACGCGTCACAAAAATTCCCTGTCCATCACCTTGACCAGCATCACTTTCAGGTGAGCTACTAACAAAGGCTAGTTCCCAACCTTCTTTTGCCATGGCTATTAACTTAGAAGTAATTACGGCATCGTTCGCTACGATATTCTGAAAGCGAATACCACCAATATTATAGAAATTTAATAATTTCGTTTCTTCAAAATCTTTAACGCGAATATTTTTTCTTTTAGATTTATTTCTTTTATCATCTTTATCAGAGCGTTCGGATGTATAATCCTCAAAGTTTCTGTCTTCATTTGAAGATATTAAGCGAAAACGCCCTAAACCATTAGGAACTATAGATTCTACGCTGGTAACAACTTTATACTCTATTTGGGGTTTTGGTTTTCTTTAGTAATAAAAGAAAAGGAAATATATCCAATAGTGAGTAATCCGATAGATAGTAGGATTTTTTTTATGATATTTTGATTTAATTTTTAGTAGTTCTAAATTAATGATATTTTACGACAAAGTCGTTTCTTTGCTAAAGGCTAATAAATAAAATGACAGGAATAGTATATAAATCTACAGGCAGTTGGTACACCGTTAAAACAAAGAACGGTAAATTCTACGAATGCCGCATTAAAGGTCGCTTTAGATTACAAGGTATAAAAAGCACTAATCCTATTGCTGTTGGTGATACAGTTGAATTTGAATTAGAAACAAAAAACAATACAGAAACAGGTATTATTAATCGTATTGAAGAACGTAAAAATTACATTGTACGTAAATCAGTAAACCTATCAAAGCAAACTCATATTATAGCCTCTAATATAGATCAGGTGTTTTTATTAGTAACTATAGATAATCCACCAACATTTACAAACTTTATAGATCGGTTTTTAGTGACTTCAGAAGCTTATTCTATAAAAACTGTTTTGTTATTTAATAAAATAGATACTTATGACCAAGAGACTTTGCTAGAGGTAAAATATCTAGAGAGTATATACAGAAAAATTGGTTACGACTGTATTGAGATTTCTGCAATAACAGGACAAAACATAGATGAGGTAAAACAAATGATGCTTGGTAAAGTGAGTATGTTTGCCGGCCATTCTGGTGTAGGTAAATCTACTCTTGTAAATACCATTGAGCCTAGTCTAGATCTAAAAACTAAGGCTATTTCTGAGCAGCACATGCAAGGACAGCATACAACGACATTTGCAGAGATGTTCGATTTAAGCTTCGATGCCGTTATCATAGATACTCCAGGTATAAAAGGTTTTGGAGTTGTTGATATGGAAAAGGAAGAAATAGGTGATTATTTTCCTGAATTCTTCAAACTAAAACAAGACTGTAAGTTTAATAATTGTTTGCATTTAAAAGAGCCAATATGTGCTGTAAAAGATGCTTTAGAGAATGATGTTATATCGTATTCAAGATATAAAAGTTATGTTCAGATTTTAGAAGGAGAAGATGAGCATTATCGAACTGATAATTGGGATAACGAATGAGAATAGTTGTGCAAAGAGTTACTGAAGCTTCGGTTGTAATTAATGATAATGAAGTAGCGTCTATAAAAAAAGGTCTTTTAATACTTTTAGGTATTGTGCCAGAAGATAAAAAAGAAGATATCGACTGGCTTTGTAAAAAAATAGTAAATCTTAGAATTTTTGCGGACTCAAATAACGTTATGAATGCATCTATTATTGAGGCTAATGGAGATATTATTTTAGTCAGTCAGTTCACGCTGCACGCAAGTACAAAAAAAGGAAATCGTCCGAGTTACATTAAAGCAGCAAAACCAGATGTTGCAATTCCATTATATCATAACTTTATTGAAACACTTGAGGTCGAATTACAAAAGCAAATTCAAACAGGAGAATTTGCTGCAGATATGAAAGTGCAGTTGGTTAATGATGGACCTGTTACTCTAATTATAGATTCTAAAGACAGGGCATAATGGCATCAATTTTTGGTCACGGCTTAGTAGCGTACACAGCGGCAAAGTTATAGATTCAAAATCAAATAAATTACTTTTATTTTTAGCAATCGGTTCCGCAATACTGCCAGATTCAGATGTTTTGGTATTTAATTTTTGCATCAGTTATTCGCATCCATTAGGATATAGAGGTTTTACACATTCTATAGTATTTGCAGTTCTTTGTAGTGGATTACTATCCCTTTTATTTGGAAAAAACCAAAAACAATTTTTGTTATAGTGTTGTTTCTGTCAACACTATCTCACGGTGTTTTAGATGCTATGACTTCTGGAGGTAAAGGAGTTGGCTTTTTTATTCCTTTTGATAATTCGAGTTACTTTTTTCCATTCAGAGAAATTAAAGTGCCTCCAATAGGTATTGAAAAGTTTTTTTCAGAATGGGGAATAAATGTCATTTTGAGTGAGTTAAAGTATATTGCCATACCATGTTTTATTATTTTAATTGTTGTTTTTTTTTTTTAAAAGAGACAACAGGATATAATGACCTGAACTTAATCGTGTATTTCTAAGGTTTAAAAAAATATAGGTAAAATGTCACAAGAATTATTTGGTAATATACAAATCCTCTTTATATTTAAATTCCTAAACTGAAACTCTCTATATGCCAGGATTAAAACCAGTACTTTCATTTATTTTAATTTGTATTTCGTTTTCTATTTTTTCGCAATCTGATAAAGATTATAGTTCTTTATTTATTTCAAGCGAGCTAAAAGCAAAAGCCAATGCCGTTGTTAGATTTGAAAAGCAAACAGTAGAAATTGTTAGCTACGACCAAATTAATGTAAAGACAAAGCGTATTGTTACAGTTTTTAATAAATACGGTAAGAATAGAGTGAATGCAGCAGAATCTTACGATGATAATAGGAAGATAGTAAAAATGGAAGCTCGTATTTATGATGCTTTTGGTGAAGAGATAAAAAAAGTTAAAGAAAGGGATTTTGTTGATGCTAGTGCTGTTAGCGATATATCTATTTACGAAGATGATCGCGTTAAGTACATGAGCTATACTCCGAATAAATATCCTTACACGGTAGAATACACCTCTGAAGTTGTAACAAGCACTACAGCCTTTTTCCCAAATTGGACACCTGTAGATAGCTATTTTGTAAGTATAGAACATGCAGAGTATGAAATAATTAATTCGGCTGGTTTAGAACTTAAAACAAAAAAAGAAAACTTTATAAATTTTAATATCGAAGAAGTTTCTCAAAATCACTTCATTGCCAAAAATATTGAAGGCATTAAATATGAAGCCTACACACCAGATTTACTAGTTATTGTTCCACGTTTTAAGGTTGCACTTAGAAAGTTTAATATGATGGGTGTAGAAGGTTTAAATAATGATTGGACGGACTTTGGGAAATGGATGTACGACAGATTATTAACTGGAACAGACCAAATACCACAAGCAACAATAGATGAGGTTAGGGATTTAACAGCTGGTATAGATAATAAAATAGAGCGTGCCAAACTAGTCTATAATTATATGCAAGAGCGAACACGCTACATTAGTATACAAGTTGGTATTGGTGGATGGAAACCCATGTTAGCAGATGACGTAGATAAGCTAGGTTATGCAGATTGTAAGGGGCTTACCAATTATACAAAAGCACTTTTAGAAGCTGTAGAAGTACCGTCTTATTACACTTTGGTTTATGGTGGTAAAAGTATTAGAGATTTAGATAGTGATTTTTCATCTGTTCAAGGAAATCATGCTATTTTATGTGTGCCTAATGATGATGAAAATATATTTTTAGAGTGCACAAGTCAAACAAATCCATTCGGATTTACTGCTGGTTTTACAGATGATAGAGACGTGTTATTAGTTAAGCCCGAAGGTGGTGAAATTGTTCACACAAAGATATATGCGGCAGATGATAGCGTACAGAAAACAAATGCATCAGTAACGTTAGACGAAACAGGTGGTTTTGAAGCTTCAGTTACTATTGAAACAACAGGTTTTCAATATGGCTTACATGATGGTATTGAGAAAAAAACCGAAAGAGATCAACAATTACACTATAAAGACTATTGGGATAATATCAACAACATAAGTATCAGCGCAATTAACATTGTTAATGACAAGGCTAATGTAATTTATACAGAAGACATTAAATTAGCATCTAATAATTATGCATCAAAAACAGGTAGCAGGCTCATATTACAACCTAATATGTTTAATAGAGTTACAAATATTCCTCCAAGATATCCTAATAGAAAATTAGAGTTTAAGATAGATCGTGCTTTTAAAGATGTCGATGAATTTATAATTCAATACCCAGAGAGTTTAAAAGTAGAGGCTATGTCTGATGGTGAAGAAATCGAAACTAAGTTCGGAATCTATAAATACAAACTTGAAGCCCTAGATGGAAATAAATTAAAGTATACAAGAACTTATATCCTTAATAAAGGAAACTACAACAAAGAAGATTATTCGGCTTACAGAGATTTTAGAAAACAAATCGTAAAAAACGATAAGTCTAAAATCGTATTCGTTAAGCTTTAATCAACTAAAAAATCAACATCACCACCTATTATGAAAAAACTAATATTTATTCTCACAATTACTTTATCATTTAGTCAATTACAAGGACAAAATTATGATTTTGGTAAAGTTTCAAAAACAGAACTAAAAGAAAAATTTCACCCAAAAGACTCAGCTGCAAACGCAGCTATATTATATAGAAATGAACAGATTTCGTTTGTTTATAATAAGAATTTAGGTTTTGTACAGGAGCGTACTGTTCAAATGCGAATAAAAATTTATAATGAAGACGGTTTTGATTGGGCTAACAAAAAAGTTTACCTTTATAAGGGTAGCAGTGCTGTTAAAGAAAATGTTAAAGGTTTAAAAGGATGCACCTATAACTTAGAAGAAGGCAAAATAAAAAAAGATAAGTTAAAGGGGAGTGCTGTTTTTGAAGAAGAAATGTCAGAGAACTATTCAGCAGAGTCTTTTATTTTACCTAATGTTAAAGTAGGCTCTGTTTTAGAATACACATACAAAGTAACCTCAAGCTCTCCGCTTATAGATGATATCGATTTACAGTATAATGTACCATTGAATAAGCTAGATGTTAAAATTGCGACTCCACAGTTTCGTAGCTACAATAGGTTTTTAAACCCTAAGGCTATATTTAGAGCTCAAATGACGGAAAGTATTAAGCAAAAAAATATTAATACAGGTGGCTCTGGCTCAACCTCTACACGCTCAGATAATACTACAGGTGGTTCTTTTGGTGTAAACTCAGTAGATTATGTAGAAACTATTGTGCAACTTAACGAAGTAGATATACCTTCCTTAGCTGCAGAGTCTTTTGCAGGTAATATAAATAATTACAAAGCTAAACTTAGTATGGAGCTATCTGCATTTGTAAATGCTGATGGTGTAATAACAAAATCCTTCACATCTACCTGGGATAAGGTTTCAAAAACAATCTATGAAAGCGATAATTTTGGAAAACAATTAGATAAGTCTAGTTTTTTTAAAGATGATTTAAATGCGCTTACGGATGGTGTTGAAGATGATTTTCAAAAAGCATTTCTAGTAGAAAATTTAGTTAAATCTAAAGTGAAGTGGAATGGTACTTATGGTAAATATGCGCAAAAAGGAATAAGAAATGCTTATAAGGAAGGCGAGGGGAATGTTGCAGATATCAACCTTTTAGTAACGGCAATGTTACGTTCTCAAGGTGTAAATGCAAATCCGGTTTTGGTAAGTACAAGAAATAATGGATTTCCTTTATTTCCAACAAGAGAAGGCTTTAACTATGTTATTTGTATGGTTCAGAGTGGAGATAACTATCTGTTAATAGATGCTACAGAACCTTACAGTACAAATAATGTGTTACCGATGCGTGTATTAAATTGGCAAGGTCGTGTCTTAGATGAAGATGGTTCTTCTAGATGGATAAACTTGAAGTCTAACAAGAAATCTACAGAAAGCTCAATGCTTAATGTTACTTTAAATGCTGATTTATCAGCAACGGGTAAAGTAAGACAAAATATGACATCATATTCAGCATTAAATTATAGAAAAAGATATACTAACGTTAGTACAGAGGATCACATTAAGGCTTTAGAAGCTGATAAAGGGGATTTAGTTATAAGCGAATTAAATTACGAGAATGATAAAGACATATCACAATCGGTTAAAGTATCTTATGATTATGAGTTAACTGATGCGGTAGACGACATTGGTGGTAACTTATATTTTACTCCTTTGTTATTTATGGGCACTAAAGAGAGTCTGTTTAAGTTAGAAGAACGCAGTTATCCTATAGATTTTGTAGTTTCTTACCAAGATAAATATTTAGTTAATATTGCTTTGCCAGAAGGCTATAAAGTAGAGTCACTTCCACAAACTTTAGCAATAGAATTTAAAGGCGGTGAGGCTAGATTTGTATACCTAGCTAAATTAAATGGTAAATACCTACAGCTCAAAGTAGATTTTCAAATTAACAACCCTTATATAGAGCCTTCTGATTATAGCGATTTCAAAGCATTTTTTGAGAAAACTATAGAAAAGCAAGCGGAACAAATTGTACTCACTAAATCATAATTATGGATATTAAAAACGCGCAAACCGAAGTTGATAATTGGATTAAAGAGCATGGGGTAAGATACTTTAATGAGTTAACCAATATGGCTCAATTAACAGAAGAAGTAGGTGAAGTAGCTCGAATTATAGCAAGGCGCTATGGAGAGCAAAGTGAAAAGGAGAGCGATAAAAATAAGGATTTAGGTGAGGAATTGGCAGATGTTATGTTTGTGGTGTTATGTCTAGCCAACCAAACAGGTATAGATTTACAGGAAGCGTTTGATAAAAAATTAGATAAAAAAACAAAACGCGATCACGATAGGCATCATAATAATGAGAAATTGAAGTAGCTTTGTAACTTAAAATTAGTTAGTGCGGAACTCATATTTTTCAAATTAATGGATATTAAAATTCATAAATCTTCAATAGCAAATCGTCAATCATCAATAAAAATAACAGGCTCAAAGAGTGAGTCTAATCGTTTACTTTTATTAAAAGCTTTATATCCTCAAATTAGTATAGATAATGTATCTAATTCAGATGATTCTGTATTAATGCAGAAGGCATTAAAGTCTCAAGAAGATACTATAGATATTCATCATGCAGGTACAGCAATGCGATTTCTTACCGCTTATTTTTCTGTGCAAGAAGGACGAGAAATTACGTTAACAGGTTCTGATCGTATGAAAGAGCGACCAATAAAAATATTGGTAGATGCTTTAAGAGCGCTAGGAGCTGATATTTCATATTTAGAAAATGATGGTTTTCCGCCATTAAAAATAATTGGTAGAAAACTAACCAATAATAAAGTAACTTTAAAAGCCAATGTAAGCAGTCAATATATTTCGGCTTTACTGTTAATAGCTTCAAAACTTGAAGACGGAATAGAGTTAGTCTTAGATGGAAAAATAACTTCAGTACCATACATAAACATGACTTTGAGTTTGTTGAATGAGATAGATGTACAGACAAGTTTTCAAAAGAATATCATAACAGTAAAGCCCAATAAAGATATTTTAAAACCTAAGGTGTTAACTGTAGAGTCAGATTGGTCATCTGCATCTTACTGGTATAGTATTGTAGCTTTAAGTGATTTAGGTACAGAGATTACAATAGCCTCTTACAAAGAAAAATCACTACAAGGAGATGCAGTTTTAGCTGAGATTTATCAAAGTTTTGGTGTTCAAACAACATTTAAGAGTACTACGGTTATACTCCAAAAATTAGCGACTACTAATTCTAAAACAGTAATTGATTTAGACTTAGCAAATGCACCAGATATTGCACAGACCATTGCAGTGACAGCATTTGGTTTAGGAATTGGTTGTCATATGAAAGGTTTACATACGCTAAAAATAAAAGAGACTGACCGATTAATAGCCCTTAAAACCGAGTTGGAAAAATTAGGTGCAGACGTTGTTATTACAGAGAACTCATTACTCCTTAAGGCTTCAGATACTATAGTAAGCGCTATTGAGATAGAAACCTATAAAGATCATAGAATGGCTATGGCATTTGCCCCTTTAGCATTAAAGACTTCTATTGCTATTAAAGAAGCTAATGTGGTGTCTAAATCATACCCACAATTTTGGGAAGATTTAAAGGCTGTAGGCTTCATTATAAAATAAACATCTATTTACTTGACAAGGCCTATCTCGAGATTGTATATTTGCAATTCTAAAAAAATAAAACATACACATGAAATTATCACATTTTAGTTTTGATCTTCCAGACGAATTATTAGCCGAGCATCCGTCAGAACACAGAGATGAGTCGCGATTAATGGTGCTTAATAGAGCAAAGCAAACCATTGAGCACAAGCAGTTCAAAGATATTATCGATTATTTTGATGAAGGTGATGTGATGATTCTTAATAATACTAAAGTTTTTCCTGCAAGACTCTATGGTAACAAGGAGAAAACAGGAGCTAGGATTGAAGTATTTTTATTGCGCGAACTTAACCAAGATCAACGTCTTTGGGATGTTCTAGTAGATCCTGCACGTAAGATTAGAATTGGTAATAAGTTATATTTTGGTGAAGACGAAACTTTAGTAGCAGAGGTTATTGACAATACAACGTCTAGAGGACGTACATTGCGTTTCTTGTATGATGGTTCTTACCATGATTTTAGAAAAAAATTGACGGAATTAGGTGAAACACCTCTTCCAAAATATATAAATAGAGAGGTTGAGCCAGAAGATGAAGAGCGTTACCAAACTATATATGCAAAAAATGAAGGTGCAGTAGCAGCTCCTACAGCCGGATTGCATTTTTCTAAGCACTTGTTAAAACGGTTAGAAATTAAAGGTGTAGAACTGGCAGAAGTAACTTTACATGTAGGTTTAGGTACATTTAACCCAGTTGAGGTTGAAGATTTATCTAAGCATAAAATGGATAGTGAAGAAATTATTATTACAGAAGCATCTGCAGCTATAGTCAATAATGGTATTGAACACAAGAGACGTGTTTGTGCAGTAGGTACAACATCTATGAGAACTGTAGAGAGTGCGGTATCATCTGTTGGTAGATTAAATGATTATGAAGGATGGACTAATAAATTTATTTTTCCTCCATATGAATTTAGTATTGCTAATGCTATGATTACTAACTTCCACACACCAAAGTCTACTTTATTAATGATGGTATCTGCTTTCGCAGGTCATGATTTTATGAAAAAGGCTTATGAAGAAGCTGTAAAAGAAAAGTATAAATTTTATTCTTATGGTGATGCTATGCTTATCATTTAATTAAGAATTATAAAGAATAAAAGAAGCCTCTTAATTGAGGCTTTTTTTTATTTGTGAAGTAAACCAATGCATTTAAGTATTTTTGCAACAGATGGAAGTTAAAAAGAAAGACATACGCGCACTAACTAAAGAGCAACTCAGAGAATTCTTTGTAAAGCAAGGAGATAAGGCTTTTAGAGGTAATCAGGTTTACGAGTGGTTATGGAAAAAGTCAGCATACAGCTTTGAGGATATGACTAATGTGTCCTTAGAAACGCGTCAAGTTTTAGAGGATAACTTCGTGATTAATCATATTAAGGTAGATCAGATGCAACGCAGCTCTGATGGTACTATAAAGAATGCTGTAAGATTACATGACGATTTAATTGTAGAATCTGTGTTAATACCAACAGGGTCTCGTACAACGGCTTGTGTGTCTTCTCAGGTTGGTTGTAGTTTAGATTGCAAATTTTGTGCAACGTCTAGGTTAAAGCGCATGCGTAATCTAAATCCAGATGAAATATACGATCAAGTAGTCGCAATAGATAATGAAAGCCGTTTATATCATAATAGACCATTAAGTAATATTGTATTTATGGGTATGGGTGAACCACTCATGAATTACAATAATGTTATTAAAGCTATAGACAAAATAACCTCACCAGAAGGTTTAGGCATGTCGCCAAAGCGTATTGTAGTTTCTACATCTGGAGTGCCAAAAATGATAAAGAAAATGGCAGATGATGAGGTAAAGTTTAAATTGGCTGTATCGCTTCATTCTGCAATAGATGAGATAAGAACTTCAATAATGCCCTTTAATGCGACGTTCCCTTTAAATGATTTGCGTGAAGCTTTAGAATATTGGTATGCAAAAACAAAGAACAGAATTACGTATGAATATGTTGTTTGGGAAGGCATTAATGACCAAAGAAAGGATGTTGATGCTTTAGTTGAGTTTTGCAAATTTGCACCAAGTAAAGTTAATATAATTGAATACAATCCTATTGATGATGGTGAATTTCAACAAGCCAACTCAAAAGCAATTGATATGTATGTAAAAGTTTTAGAAGCAAATAATATCACAGTCACTGTAAGGAGAAGCAGAGGTAAAGATATTGATGCCGCGTGTGGGCAGTTGGCTAATAAAAGTTAAAACATTAAAAAAGCGGCAATTGCCGCTTTTTTAATGTCAATACTCCAAAAGAAAGATTAGTCTTTTGTAACTCTTAGAGTTTGAGTTTTATCTCCAGAAGAAATCTTTACCAAGTAAAGTCCTTTCGATAACTCAGACAAGTCAATAGACGAATT
>TARA_R100001369_G_scaffold85196_7_pt1 | contig 63693 bp, 63 predicted proteins | sample TARA_R100001369 | Tara Oceans TARA_R100001369 (sample SAMEA2621528) | marine metagenome | biome: marine biome (ENVO:00000447); feature: surface water layer (ENVO:00002042); material: "saline water (ENVO:00002010), including plankton (ENVO:xxxxxxxx)" | depth 5 m
ACCGCCGTCAGATCCCAGGGGTTTTTGACCGGGCCGTAGTAGCTGTTTTCGTTGGAGGAGCCCATGGCGAACTCGTCCATATTGGTTTTGCCCAGGCTGATCGTGCCCGCCGCGTTCAGTTTTTCCACTACGGTGGCGCTGTAGGGGGCAATGAAATTATCCAGCATTTTTGAACCGCAGCTGGTTTTCACGCCCTGGGTGCAAAAAATATCTTTTAGCGCTAAGGGAATACCCGCCAGCGGCCCGGCGTTACCCGCCGCTCGGGCGTTGTCGGCTACTTCAGCCTGTTTCAGCGCTTGCTCGGCGGTCACGCTGATAAAACTGTTCAGCTTGCCGTCAGCCTGTTCGATACGCTGCAAATAGTGAGCAGTCAGCTCGCGGCTTGAGAACTCACCGCTTTTTAGCGCGGCGGCGAGTTGCGTTAAGGTTTTCTCGTACATGACCCAGAAGCTCCGTTCAGGGGAGAAAAAAAGAGGCAATAGTGGTGGCTTGATTAAATATTCGTTCGTCGTTACTCAGCGTACTTATTCAACGACGCGGGGCACGAGATATAGGCCATTTTCCACTGCCGGAGCACAGCGCTGAAACGTGTCGCGCTGGTTGGTTTCTGTCACTTCATCGGCGCGCAGTCGCTGGGTCGCATCTAGCGGATGGGCGAGCGGCGTAACGCCTTCAGTATCGAGGCTTTGTAGCTGGTCGACCATGTCCAGAATCCGGCTTAGGTCGTCTACAAAGCCGCTGGCTTGGTCATCGCTGACAGCGAGTCGGGCCAAGTGAGCGGCCCGGCGCACATGAGATTCTTCAAGCGCCATGATCGATATTTCCTCATAAACGTGATGGAACATAATCGGCTTTAAGCGGTATACATACCGATATCAAAACAAACGTCTTGTGTTGCAGACGTGGAAAATAGCCGCAAAAGGTACCACATCTTGGCCTTAACGGGCAGTGTTAAGCGCGACTCGTGCTTGCTGCCAGGGGGTTGCGGTGATACCGTTTGCATCCGCACAGGGTTCCCGGTCTGCACTAGGTAACAACATCCATGTTTAAACGTTTGAGGGGGCTGTTTTCCAGCGATCTATCGATCGATTTGGGTACGGCCAACACACTGATTTATGTTCGCGGTCGCGGTATCGTGCTCGATGAGCCTTCCGTGGTTGCTATCCGTCAGTCTGGCAATATGCGCAGCGTCGCGGCAGTTGGTACCGATGCCAAGCGAATGCTGGGGCGTACGCCCGGCAATATTACCGCGATTCGGCCGATGAAAGATGGCGTTATTGCCGACTTCACCGTCACCGAGCAGATGCTTCAGCACTTTATCCGTAAAGTTCACCAAAGCACCTTCCTAACCCCCAGCCCACGCGTTCTGGTATGCGTTCCTTGCATGTCAACACAAGTAGAGCGTCGGGCGATTCGTGAGTCTGCCGAAGGGGCCGGTGCCCGCGAGGTGTTCTTGATCGAAGAACCCATGGCAGCGGCAATTGGCGCTGGCCTTCCGGTTGATGAAGCGCAGGGGTCGATGGTGGTGGATATCGGTGGTGGTACCACTGAAATCGCGATTATTTCACTCAACGGCGTGGTCTACTCCGAATCGATTCGGGTGGGCGGCGACCGCTTTGATGAAGCCATTACCGCCTATGTGCGTCGTCACTACGGCAGCCTGATAGGCGAAGCGACAGCCGAGCGCATCAAGGAAGAGATTGGTTGCGCCTACCCCGGTGGCGAACTGCGCGAAATCGACGTGCGCGGTCGTAATCTGGCCGAAGGCATCCCACGCAGCTTCACGCTTAATTCCCACGAAACCCTGGAAGCATTGCAAGAAACCCTGGGTTCTATCGTGGCCGCGATTAAGAGCGCCCTTGAGCAGTCACCGCCTGAGTTGGCATCCGACATCGCTGAGCGAGGCTTGGTGCTAACGGGCGGCGGGGCGCTGTTGCGCGACCTGGACAAGCTGATCGCTGAAGAGACAGGGTTGCCGGTAATTGTTGCCGAAGACCCGTTGACCTGCGTTGCTCGCGGCGGTGGTAAGGCGCTGGAGATGATTGATCAGCACACCTTTGAGTTGCTGTCGAGCGACTAATCGCAGCGGTTAATTGCGGGGGGATTGCCTATTAAACCGCTGTTTTCGCACGGGCCACTGCCGGGCTACCGGCTGTTTTTTTGCGTCTTGGCCGCCAGTGCATTGATGTTTGTCGACCAGCATTTCACGCGTATGGAGAAAGTGCGCGCGCAAATGTCGATGGTCGTTGCTCCTATTCAATGGGTCGTCAGTGTGCCTAGCGACCTGTTGAATTGGGGATCGCTTGCGCTCTCCGATCAGCAGGCGTTGGTGGATGAAAACCGTCGCCTGCGTGAGCAGATTCTCACCCTTTCCCATCGTGGTCAGCGAATGGCGAATTTGACTGCGGAAAACAGCGAGCTACGCGACTTGCTAAAAGCCGCTAAGCGGCGTGATATTCCTTATATCACCGCCGAGCTGCTGTCGCTTGACAACGACCCCTTTAGTCATCAAATGGTGATTAATCGCGGCCATCGCAATGGCACATACGTGGGGCAGCCGGTGATTGATGCCTCGGGCTTGGTGGGGCAAATTACCGCGGTCTCTGCCTACTCAAGTCGGGTACTGCTGTTAGCTGATGCCAGTCATGCGTTGCCGGTTCAGTTAAACCGCAATGGCTTACGCTTTATCGTTCAAGGGGCGGGGCGTTACAGCAGCGTTAATGTGATGCACGTACCTGATACGGCGGATATCCGTGAAGGTGATTTACTGACCACATCGGGCTTGGCTGGACGTTTTCCTCCGGGTTACCCCGTGGCGCGAGTCACCGAGGTGTTTCACGATCCGGGGCAGCCTTTTGCTCGCGTGACGGCCGAACCGATGGCCCAACTGCAGCGCTCACGTCATTTTTTGCTACTTTTTCCGCCTCCGCGAGAGGAGGTAGAAGAGCATGCCTGGGATGAGTCGCTGGATATCTCCGCAGAGGCCTTGCGCTCTTCGCTCCAGCTATCAACAAGCCCCAACAATGCGTTGCGCGACTCAAACGCATCATCTCAAGAGGTGCCCTGATGCCACGTGCACCGATTGTTCCGCTAGTGATTATTTGGTTTAGTTTGGTCTTGGCTCTTTGCTTGCAGGTGATGCCGCTGGCCGATGGCTGGCAGGTATATCGCCCCGAGTGGTTAGGGCTGATGCTGATCTACTGGTGTATGCGCACACCCGACAGAGTTGGCGTTTTTCATGGCTTTGTGCTGGGGATTTTGATGGATTTAATTGAAGGCACCGTGCTGGGCCAGCATGCGCTTATTTATGCACTGCTGGCCTTCCTGTGTGCGCTGGTCTATGCCCGCTTCCGTGCTTATTCACTGGTACAGCAATCAGCGTTGGTGCTGGTGCTGTTGGGCTTGATGCAGCTAGTCGCTCAATGGCTACGCACTATCGTGGGTGATTTTTCGATTCATTTAGCCTTTTTGATTCCCGCGCTGATCAGCGCGTTGCTATGGCCATGGCTAGCGACGATGTTTCAAGCTTTAGAACGTCGGTTGGCCGCTTCATGACTGCGCCTGTTTTGTGTTTAGCGTCTGCCTCTCCACGCCGTCGAGCTTTGCTGGCATCCATTGGTGTGCCGGTCACGGTTCACCCTTGTGATATTGATGAGACTCCGCTGGTGAGTGAGTCGGCTCAAGCGTATGTGCAGCGCTTAGCAGTTGCCAAAGCCGAGGCAGCAGCCCCTTTTACCCACTTGCCTATCCTAGGTTCAGATACCGCTGTGGTGGTTGATGGGCGTATCCTAGGTAAACCAGCGAATGCTGAGGAGGGCGCCGAGATGCTGCGGCTGCTTTCGGGGCGGTGCCACGAGGTGCTTACCGCTGTGGCGGTAAGTGGGCCAGAAGGTATGCTCTCCTCCTGCGTGACTACTCAGGTAACAATGCGTGAGATAAGCGCTGATGAAATCGTTGCCTATTGGCGCACGGGTGAACCTGCTGATAAGGCTGGTGGCTACGCAATACAGGGATTAGCCGCCATATTTGTAAAACAGATTCAAGGCAGTCACTCAGCAGTGGTAGGGCTACCGCTGTATGAGACGACGCACTTGCTATGCCGACAGGGAGTTCCTATCTGGCAGCGCGTTTAATTCTCTAGAATAGAGGGCAGCGCCGCCTGTATCGCTGGCAAGGAATACGTCAACCAACAAGGAATTTTGCATGAGCGGTGAAGTTCTCATCAATTTAACGCCAATGGAAACCCGCGTCGCGCTGGTTGAAAATGGCGTTTTGCAAGAGGCACTGATCGAGCGTTCCCGTCGGCGTGGTATCGTGGGCAATATCTACAAAGGCAAAGTAGTGCGTGTGTTGCCTGGTATGCAGGCTGCCTTTGTTGATATTGGCTTAGAGCGGGCGGCATTTATTCATGCCCACGAAGTGATGCCACCCGGCACACCGCTCGATGAGCAGCAGACCATCGGCCAGTTGCTTCATGAAGGCCAGGCGTTGGTGGTGCAGGCCACCAAAGACCCTATTGGAAGTAAAGGTGCGCGTTTAACCACTCACCTCTCGATCCCTTCCCGCTATTTGGTGTATATGCCCGATTCGCCGCATCACGGCGTTTCGCAACGCATCGAGGATGAGCGTGAACGCGAGCGTTTAAAAGCCCTGCTGGATAGCAGCGTGGCGGAGCAGACGCTGGAAGTGACGGGTGGCTTTATTGTCCGAACTGCCGCGGAAGGCGTAGGTGACGAAGAGCTAAAAGGCGATATGCACTTTCTGCTGCGGCTGTGGCGTAAGGTGAGCGAGCGTAAAGTCATCGCGACGCCACAAAGCGTAATTTATGATGATTTGCCGCTCTTTATGCGCACTCTACGCGACGTAATGCGCGACGATATTGAAAAAGTGCGTATCGATTCGCGGGAAAACTTCGTCAAGCTGGTCGAGTTTGCCGAAGAGTTTATGCCCGATGCCGTTGAGCGGATTGAGTACTACCCTGGCGAGCGGCCCATCTTCGATCTCTACAGCGTTGAGGATGAGATCCAGAAAGCCTTGGGGCGCAAGGTGCAGCTGAAATCCGGTGGCTATCTGGTGATTGACCCCACCGAGGCAATGACCACCATTGATGTTAATACCGGCGGCTATGTGGGTCACCGCAACCTTGAAGAGACCATTTTCAAAACCAACCTTGAGGCGGCCACGGCGATTGCCCGCCAACTTCGGTTGCGCAACCTGGGCGGTATCATCATTATCGACTTTATCGATATGAGCGATGTTGAGCATCAGCGGCAAGTGTTGCGAGTATTGGAAAAAGCCTTAGAGCGCGACCACGCTAAAACCAAGTGTACCGGTGTCACCGAGCTTGGCTTGGTTCAGCTTACCCGCAAGCGCACCCGGGAGAGCCTGGAGCAAACGATGTGTGAAGCATGCCCCACCTGCAGTGGGCGCGGCACACTTAAAACGCCTGAGACTGTCTGCTACGAAATTTTCCGTGAGATTCTGCGCGAAGAGCGTGCCTACAGTGCTGAAACTTATATGGTGCTTGCATCGCAGCCCGTTGTTGACCGCTTACTAGATGAAGAGTCAGCGGCAGTGGCTGACCTGGAGACGTTTATCAATAAAACGATCCGTTTTCAGGTTGAGCAACACTACTCCCAAGAGCAGTACGATATTGTGCTGATGTAACTATGCTGACTCGTTCGCTGGTGCGTTGGAGTTTGCTGATAGCGGCCTGGCTTTTGGGCAGCGCGGCTGTGCTGCTGTTGCTGCTGCGTGTAGCGATCAGCCAATCCGATGCCCTTACCCCCCACATTGAAGCGTTACTCGAGGCGCGCATTGGCGTGCCGGTGACCATCGAGCGCTTATCGCTATCGCTAGCGCGTAGCGATCTACTGCTACGGCTTGACGGGGTGAACGCGGAAACCCCCGATGGCCAAGCACTCTTTTCCCTTGAGCATGCGGGGCTGCGCTTAGATACCTGGGCGTCGTTTGCCAATCTGGCACCGATTTTTAGTGATGCGCGTATCAGTGGTACACAGTTTCACCTCTATCAAGGTTCGGGGAGGTCTTTACAGTGGCCTGAGCCTGCGGAGTTACCGCTATTGATGGCGGCAGAACCCGATGTGGATCTGGCCACAATTGATAGCTGGGCGGGCTTGATTCTACGCCAACGCCTGTGGGTGGATGACACGCGGGTTGTACTGCACGGCAAAGACGACACCGTGATGCTGCATGCTCAGACACTGCTGCTGACCGGTGATGAGCGGCGCACAAGGTTAGAGGGCGCCATCAATATTGCCCAATCGTTAGAGCAGGCTCGCGATATAGACCTTCCTGCGGCGGAAATGAAGGTCGAAATGCAGCCCGGCCGACGAGGTTTTAGCGATTTTTCGGCAGCACTGCAGTTGGATATTCAGCTTGATCAGTTAGTGGTTCTGGCGGATATGTTTCGGCCTGATCATGCCGCCTATTTAGAGCAAGCCGGGGGCAGTGCGCGGCTATGGGGGCGTTGGACCGCCGGGCGCCTTGAGGAAGCTCGTGTTGCCGTCGACGTTCCACAGTTGACGCTTCGCCACCAGGTTCAGTACGCGGTGTTAAGAGATATTAAGGCTAATGGCCTGTGGCAGCGCGACGGCGAAGGTGGTGAGGCGTGGCTAAGCGGCGACGCGGAGAGCGTTGAGTGGGCCCAGCCCCCTGGAGGTAACGTTGGGCCAGCGTTGCCACGCCACTGGCATGCCACCCACCAACCAGGACAGTGGGAAGTGCGCACCAGCGCCTTTGAGCTTGCCTCGCTGACTGCTTGGCGTGACTACGTATTGCTCCCTGAATCCGTCACCCGGGTATTGCAAACCCTTGCTCCCCGTGGGCAAGTCGAGGGGTTGCACGTGGGGCAGCAGGATGGCCACTGGGGAGTGGATGCGGCGCTAACCGGCGTGGAGGTCTCACCGTGGCAGCAGGCACCGGGCGGAGGCCCGCTGGATGCCTGGGTACAGGCGCGGGATTTACGCGGCCGCGTGCTGTTTAGCAGCAACGGTGAAAGCACCCTCTACTTTCCTGAGTTTTTTGCCGCTCCCATGCAACTGCGACGTGCTGAAGGGGAAGTGGAGTGGGTATACGACGGCCCCAATACCATGGTGAGTGGCAAGCGTCTAAGCGTCGACTGGGACGGCGCCCAGATAGCGGGCGGCTTTGGTTTGGTGACGGGTAATCAGCGCGGGCATTTTGGTTTAGACCTTACTTTCAGTGACGTGGATGCTGTTGAGCGTCCGCTGGCCCAGTGGTTGCCGCTCAGTGTCATGGATGACGAGCTTCGCGAATGGCTGCTTAATGATATTGGTGGTTACGTGAGCAAGGGTTCTCTGCAGCTTAGCCAACCGTTGGGTGAAGGGGCGACCGCCAACGACTTTACTGCAACGCTCGCTCTGGCGGTGACCCAAGGACATTTGCCGATCGCGCCAGGCTGGCCACGTCTTGACGACGTCGAGGGGCGCTTAAAGTGGCAAAACAGAGTGTTAGAAGCTGAAATTGATAACGCCCAGAGCCATGGCGTCACTGCTTCAGAGGGTGAGGTAATGATGGAGGATGATACGCTTAACCTTTCGGGGCAGTTAACATCGGATGGGCCAGCGCTGATATCATTTTTACAGGCAATGCCCGAGATTGATCTTTCCCCACTAAATGATTTGCGCGTAACGGGTGGCGTTAACGGCGACATTGCGTTGTCGTTGCCGTTGGCAAACCCTGAAGCGCTTCAACTGGAAATCAATGCTCGGCCAAGCTTTCCGGAAGTGGTGTATCAACCGCTCGATCTAAGTCTTCAATCGGTTGAGGGGGATCTCGCTTGGCTTCAAGACGGGGAGAGTTCAGGTCTCGTCGGCGAGGCTAGTGGGCAGTTGCTTGGAGGCTCTATCAACGCTGATATTGATACTCAACGCAACAACATACAGCTGCAGGGGAGTGTCGCCACCAAGGCGCTTTTTGGACTTACAGGGTTGGATAGTCAAGGGCGTATGCCGCTAGAAGGACCGCTAGAGTGGCAGGGCAGTGTCGCTCTGACGCCAACGCCCACCCTACGCTTGGAGAGTCGTTTAGTCGGCCTCACCAGCCATCTTCCCGAGCCCTTTGCAAAATCGCCACAGCAGGTCTGGCCTTGGACATTAACCGCCGATATGGACACAAAACATATCGAAAGCCGCCTAGCCGATATCGCTTCTGCACGACTGCAACAGCTTAACGGCTCGCTTGCCGGGACGCTAAATTTAGGCAGCCAGGCGGAGCGCCTACCTGGCTGGCCCTCCCAGCCAGGGGTTAGTATCGAAGCTGCCCTACCTCGAGTTGACCCGCTAGCGTGGCAGCAGGCGATTTCACCGCTAATGGCAGACGGGACACCCGGCACATCGGGTGGGGGCACTCAAATACCGTTGGCGGTCTCGTTAGCCACACCCTGTGTAGTTTACCAAAGGGAGTGTTTAGGCAGCCTTAACGCGTCGGGAGGCGTGAACGATGGCCGGATCGATTTGGGGCTAAGTGGTAATCTGGTCACTGGACATTTGCAGTACGATGCTCAATCACCGCAACCGTTAGATGTGGCCATTGAAGCATTGGCGCTTGATCGCCTGCTGGCGTTAGCCAATGTTGAACACGACAGCGATGCTCCGCTGCCAGACTCCTGGATGGAATCGGTCGACACCCAGCGCAAGGGGCCTGTGGCCATTCCCGATTGGCTAGCCGATGTGCCTAATGGACGATTACGTTTAGCCGAAATTGCTATGGGGCCGCGCCGCTTCGGCCCTTTGACTGCCTACTGGAAAACCGACGGCGAGCGTTTTTCGCTTACCCCCGTTGGCTTAACCCTTGGCCAGCTCTCTGCGCGAGGCGAGCTATACTGGGAGGGGGACGCTGTTTCCAGTCATACTCGTGCGGACATTACGATTCAGGGTGGCGACATTGGCACCGCCCTTGAGCGTCTTGACCAACCGGTGGCCATGCGCAGCCGTAGCACCGATGTGGCTGCTTCACTTGACTGGCCGGGGGCGCCCTGGCAGTTGGAGTTAAGCCGCTCAGATGGCTATATCAGTACCGACATTCGTGATGGCCGCTTTGTCACTCTGGAATCGGCACCTGCGCGCTTAATTGGCTTGCTCAATTTCGATAATATTTTACGTCGTCTACGCTTGGATTTTTCCGACGTTACCGGTCGGGGTACCGCGTTTGACCGTGTCAAGGGTACGGCTGATGTAACCGGTGGTTTGCTGACGCTGCGCGGGCCATTGCAAATTGATGCCCCGGCCACCACCCTAACGCTTACCGGCAGTGTCGACCTGGTGACGCGTGAACTTGACCAGCGGCTTGGCGTCACACTACCAGTGACGCAAAGTTTACCGATTGCAGCGATTGCCGTTGGCGCACCCATCGTGGGTGGCGCGCTGTTCCTTGCTGACCAGCTGTTTGGCGACGCCTTAGATCGCGCCACGACACTCCATTATCGCGTGCGAGGCCCTTGGACCTCGCCGCAGGTTACTTTAGAAGGCCCCCAATGACCGCATATAAAAGTGATGTAGATACGGCCGCCGCCATTCTGTTGACCCCTGGAGGGCTCGATTTAGAGGCTCTGGAAACGGGTTTGGGCTACGCCATGGGCGCGGGCATTGACTATGCAGATCTCTATTTCCAGCGTACCTGGCAAGAGGGCTGGGTACTGGAAGATGGAGAGGTAAAAGAGGCCAGCTACAATATCGACGGTGGCGTCGGCGTACGCTCACTGGCTGGTGAAAAGACTGGCTTTGCCTACTCCAATCAAATAACGGCCGATGCGCTAATGGACACCGGCCGCACGGCGGCAGGCATCGTCCGCAGTGGTCAGCGTCTGCCTGGGCAGTTGGTGCGCCCGGTATCCGCCAAGTCGCGCTATGCGGGGATTGACCCCCTGGCCGGGCTAAGCGCGGAAGACAAAGTTGCCATGCTAAAACAGGCTGACAAAATCGCTCGTGCTGCAGACCCGAGCATCAGTCAAGTGAGTGCTTCTCTTTCAGGTACCTACGAAGTAGTGCTGGTGCGGGCAAGCGATGGCACCTTGGCGGCGGATATTCGCCCGCTGGTGCGCTTTAACGTCAGCGTTATCGCGGTTAAAAATGGTCGTCGTGAACGCGGCAGTGCGGGCGGCGGTGGCCGTTACTCCATGGCCAAATTGCGCGATGACCAAGTGGCCGAGCAGTATGCCAAAGAGGCGGTGCGTCAGGCATTGGTCAACCTGGAAGCCGTCGATGCGCCTGCGGGGCAAATGCCTGTGGTGCTGGCGTCGGGGTGGCCGGGAATTTTGCTTCATGAAGCCGTCGGACACGGTCTGGAAGGAGACTTCAATCGTAAGGGCAGTTCCGCCTTTGCTGGCAAGATGGGCGAGCGCGTGGCTGCAAAAGGCGTGACGATTGTCGATGACGCGACACTATCGGATTGCCGCGGCTCAATGAGCGTGGATGACGAGGGCACGCCGGGCCAATACACGCCGCTTATCGAAGACGGTATTTTGACTGGCTATATGCAGGACAAACTCAATGCCCGCTTAATGGGTATGGCCCCCACAGGCAATGCGCGACGCGAATCCTTTGCCCACCTGCCGATGCCGCGCATGACGAATACGGTCATGCTTGCGGGCCAAGATGAGCCCAGCGATATTATCAAAAGCGTTAAGCGCGGTATTTACGCGGTGAGCTTTGGGGGCGGGCAGGTAGATATCACCTCTGGCAAATTTGTGTTCTCTGCCAGCGAAGCCTACTTGATTGAAGACGGTAAGGTGACGGCGCCGGTGAAAGGCGCCACCTTGATTGGTAACGGGCCTGAAGCGATGCAGCGTGTTTCCATGATTGGCCATGATATGGCGTTGGATACCGGTATTGGCGTATGCGGTAAAGAGGGGCAGGGCGTGCCGGTGGGGGTGGGACAGCCCACCCTGAAATTGGATGAGCTGACCGTCGGTGGCACGCAGTCTTGACAGGCGGTCTTGAAAAACGGTCTTAAAGAGGCTGTTTTTAAAGTGCGAGGGTTTCGCGCAGGTGTTTGAAGAGCTTGCGCGAGCTGGTCGGCGGTTTGCCCTGTTCGCGTTCCCGCTGGGCGTTGCGAATCAATTGACGCAGTGTCTGGCGATCAGCGTCGGGGTGCTCCGCCATAAACAGGTCAACTGCCGCATCGCCCTCGTCAATTAAGCGTTCCCGCCATTTTTCCAGTCGGTGGAACGCGTGGTCGCGCTGCTCCTGCTCCTGATCGATGGAGTCGAAAACGGCTTGAATGGCGGTGAGATCCTCTTTGCGGATGAGCTTACCGACATACTGCATATGGCGGCGGCGACCTTCATGGGAGCGAATACGCGAGGTTTCCTCGATAGCGCGTAGCATATCGTCAGAGAGGGGGAAACGGGCGCGTTCCGTCGGTCGCATGGCGATTAAGGTTTCCCCAAGTGCCTGTAAGGCATGCATTTCGCGTTTGAGTTGCGACTTGCTAGGGCGTTCTTCCTGCTCTTCTACTTCATTAGTACGTGGGACGGTATCGGGACGTTGCTTACGCATAGTGTGACTCACAGACAAGATTCGTGGCGGCATTATACCAGCTGCGAGTACAACATTGATTCGCCGATGACACTCTCTTGAAAGACTTTGGTTGAGAGACATTCGGTTGAAATAGGAGGCCATATGGCACAGGCATTTGATGCATCCACGCAGCAGTCGCTATTGACCGCGCGCGCTGAAGAGGCGCTAGCGCTGGCGAAGCGCTTGGGCGCAGATGCTGCCGAAGTAGGCGCAAGCGTCGATCAGGGTATAGGCGTTAGCGTACGCCTGGGCGAAGTTGAAACGGTTGAGTTATCCCGTGACCAAGGCATTGCCGTCACGCTATATGTGGGCCAACGTAAAGGCAGCGCTTCATCCACTGATGCCAGCAGTGCCTCGATCCAGGCAGCCGTAGAGAAAGCGCTGGCGATTGCCCGCTATACTGGCGAAGACCCGGCCGCAGGGTTGGCCGATGCCTCTCTTATGGCCACTGAGTTGCCCGATCTAAAAGTGCACTACCCCTGGGCGCTCACAACGGATGAAGCGATTGAGTTAGCGCTTGCCTGCGAGCAGGCGGGGCGAGACGTTGACGGCATCTCACAGTCAGATGGCGTGTCTCTCTCCAGTGGTGAAGGGGTGCGCGTTTACGCCAATAGCCACGGCTTTTTAGGTACCCAAAAGGGCAGTAGTCACTCTCTTTCTTGCATGCTGATTGCCCAAGACGCGAGCGGTATGCAACGTGATTATGACTACACCTCTGCCCGCGATCCTAAGGCGCTGCGTGCCCCCGCTGAGGTGGGGCGCGAAGCTGCGGTGCGTACGCTGCGCAGGCTAGGCGCTAAACGGCCACCAACGGGCACCTTTCCGGTGCTGTTTGACCCGTCGTTGGCCAGTGGCTTGATTGGTCACCTGCTCGGTGGGTTAGCCGGTGGTGCGCTTTACCGGCAGGCCTCGTTTTTGTGTGACCGGCTCGGTACACCATTGTTTCCCGACTGGTTTAGTCTCGAGGAGCGGCCAATGGAGATTGGCGCCACGGCAAGCTCACCGTTTGATGGCGAGGGCGTGCAAACGCGCAATAATCGCTTTATCGATCAGGGACGCATTTCCAGCTATATGCTCTCTTCTTACAGCGCTCGTCGTCTCGATATGCAAACCACGGGCAATGCCGGTGGGGCACGTAACGTGCGTTTAGCAACGCCACTGCAATCACGCGAAAGCCTGCTGCAAGAGATGGGGCGGGGTATTTGGGTGACTGAGTTGATGGGCCAAGGTGTCAACGGTGTGACCGGTGACTATTCCCGCGGTGCAGCAGGTTTTTGGGTCGAAAATGGAAAGGTGCAGTACCCTGTCGAAGAGTTCACCATTGCCGGAAACTTGGAGCGGATGTTTGCTGGCTTAGTAGGTATTGGCGATGACACCGATACCCGTGGCAGTGTTCACACGGGTAGCTGGTTGATTGATGCCATGACCGTGGCGGGGGACTAACAAGCACAAGCGGTGGCTTACTGATCCTCCTCAAAACGGGCGTCGAACAGCGCTTGAATGGCTTCAAGAGCCTGTTCGGCGTCATCGCCTTCGGCGGTGATCTTAAGCTCGGTGCCACAAGGTGCGGCAAGCATCAGCAGTGACATGATGTTGGCGGCGTCGGCAGCCTGTTGCTGTTTGTAGACACGTATTTTTGCCGTGAACTGTTGGCCGCATTTGACCAGTTTTGTCGCCGCGCGAGCGTGTAGCCCGCGTTGATTGGTAAGTGTAAGTATGCGTTCTGGCACCCTGGTTCCTTTTCGCCGAGTGGTGTCATTAATGGATAGACGCGCTTAAGAGGTCTCTCGCCGCTCGTTAGGTGTGGAAGCGCTGACGAGGGGGGCGGCCAACTGTTCGCTTAAGGTGTAGTGCAGGCCCAGCTCGCGGTGGCGAAGTTGAACTTCACCCATGCTAGGAGCCAATTTTTCCGCTAATTTCTCGGCCATATAGACCGAGCGGTGCTGGCCACCAGTACAGCCTATCGCGATAGTCATGTAGCTACGTTGGCTATTCTGGTAAGCGGGTAGCCAACGCTCTAGCCAGGCCAAAATGTCGTCGCTCATGGCATCAACAATCGGATAGCTGCTCAAAAAGGCCACGATGTCCGCGTCGCGGCCAGTGAACTGGCGCAGCGTGGGGTCCCAGTACGGATTTGGCAGGCAGCGCACATCGAAGACCAGGTCGGCGTCTAACGGTACGCCGCGTTTATACCCAAACGATTCCAGCGTTAGCGTTAGCTTGTCGCGCCGCTGATGCGCCACCTGGTCGGTAATGCGACGGCGTAAATCGTGCACCGATAATCGTGATGTATCGATCAATAGGTCGGCAAGATCTCGAATATCCTCCAGCGTCGTCTCTTCTTTATTGATCGCCTCTTCCAGCGTCATTTCGCTATCGCGGGTCAGCGGATGACGGCGACGCGTTGCTGAGTAACGCTCAAGCAGTATGCGCGCATCGGTGGTCAGGTAAATAACTTGAAAGTCGATTTTACGCTGGCGCAACTCGTCTAATAAAGAGGGCAGACGCTCCAGAGCACCTGGCAAATTGCGGGCATCGATACTCACCGCTAAATGTGCCCGGTCGCCCTGGTCACGTAGTTCATCCACCAACGACCCCAGCAACATAGCGGGGAGGTTATCAATCGCGTAATAGCCAAGGTCTTCCAGCGCTTGCAAGGCGATAGATTTACCTGACCCGGAGCGGCCGCTAATGATCACCAGTTGCATAGAGTCTCTCTTTGCTTTGATCAAGCTGCGTTAAGGGTGGTGAGCGAATAACCTGCTGTGATCTTCCCTGAACAGGGTTTCAGACCTTTAGGCCGCTGATTGCTCGCGTATTTTGGCGGTAATCAGCTCAAGCAGTTCGCGCTGGCTGGCTGCTTTACGCAGTTGCTGGCGCGTGTCCGCATCATTCATGATGGTCGCTACCTGCCCCAGTAGTGAGAGATGCGTGTCATCTGCCTCTTCGGGTACCAACAGGACAAACACCAGATCTACCGGGTCGCCGTCGATAGCGTCAAAATCGATCGCTTCAGCCAGTTTTAAAAAACCAGCGATAGGGGCGGTGCAGTGGGGGCTACGCGCATGGGGAATAGCCACGCCGTTACCAATACCCGTACTACCTAAGCGCTCACGGCCGATTAAACGGCTAAACACTTCTTGGCTGTCCAGGCTGGGAATATTTTGGGCGATAAAGGTGCTGTAAAACTCCAGCACCCTTTTTTTGCTGCCCCCGGGGACGTCGAACAGAACGCGTTCCGGGGGGAGTATGGTTTCCAACGTCATTGAATTAACGCACACCGGCGCCTTGGGCGCGAGCTTGTGCTTTTTCCTTGTGTTTAACGAGTTGACGGTCGATTTTGTCCGCTAGCGCGTCGATAGCGGCGTACATATCACTGTCTAGGGCTTCCGCATGTAAGTCAGCACCTGCGGCGTGCAGCGTACACGCGGCCTGCTGGCGCTCTTTCTCCACTGATAAGGTGACTTGCACCGTAGTTATGTTGTCGTAATGGCGCTCTACACGCTCAAGCTTTTCGTTGACATAGTCACGCAAGGCGTCAGTCAGTTCTACGTGATGACCAGTGATATTTACTTGCATTGACGTGCTCCTTATCCATCGGACTGTACTTCGATTGTAACCCTTTTTGCCGCGTTGCAAAGCCCTTGTCGAGAGTTTCCCTGAAACGTTAACGCGGTTAGCGCAAACGACGCCGTTCACTCGAAGAGGGAATGCCCATGGCTTCACGGTATTTCGCCACCGTACGACGCGCCACTTGAATCCCTCCTTCGCCTAATAGTGTTACTAAGCGGCTGTCTGAAAGCGGCTTGCCGGGCGGCTCCTCTTGAATCAGTTTCTTGAGTCGTGCACGGATAGCGGTACTGGAGTGGCTGTCGCCATCTTGACCGCTCACCTGGCTTGAGAAAAAGTATTTGAGTTCAAACACACCGCGGGGTGTATGGATATATTTTTGCGTCGTTACCCGTGAAATAGTCGACTCGTGCATCTCCACGGCTTCGGCAATGTCGGCCAATATCAGTGGTTTCATGGCTTCTTCGCCGTGCTCTAAAAAGCCAATCTGACGGGTAATGATTTCGCGACCAACACGCAGCAGCGTATCGTTTCGGCTAGAGAGGCTCTTGATCAGCCAGCGCGCTTCCTGGAGGTGCTCTTTGAGAAACTGATTATCCTGACTTTTGTCCGCACGCTTAATCAGGCTGGCATAGTCGGGCTGAATGCGCAGTCGTGGCAGGGCCTCGGGGTTGAGCTCTAAATGCCAGCCTTCATTGTCGTGGCGGACGACTAGATCGGGGGTGACATAGCTGTCGTCGGTGTCGCCGTAAGCGCTGCCTGGCCTTGGGTCTAGGCTGCGAATAAGCAGGATGACATCGGCCAGCTGTTCATCGTCGAGCCCTAGGCGGCGTTTCAGCAGGCGCATATCGTCTTTGCCAAGCGCTTCGAGAAACTGCCTCACCAAGCGGCGGGCGGGAACCAGCAGTGGCGTATCATCGGGGAGAGCAGCGAGTTGCAGCATCAAGCATTCACGCAGGTCACGGGCAAATATGCCGGTCGGCTCAAACTGCTGGAGCTTGAGTAGAATGGTTTCCACCTCGCGCTGGCTAAGCCCGTCAATGCCCTGGGCACGAAGCCCTTCGCGGATGTCGTTGAGCGGCTGGGTCAGGTAGCCGTTGGCGTCTAGTGCGTCGATTAAACTTTCCGCGACAAGCTGCTCACGCGCGCTAAAATCGGTCATGGCGAGTTGCCACAGCAGGTGGCCATGAAGACTCTGCCCGGCTGCCTGACGCTCAAAGTCGGGGCCTTCGCTGCTGCCCCCCTGGCTACCCATATCTTGATAGGTATCTGACCAGTCGCTATCTACCGAGAGCTCAGTAGGGATGCTCTCTGACCACTCTTCTTCCTTAGGCTCGCTGACAGCCTGTTCACTAAACTCATCTTCCTGCTCCAGCATGGGATTGGCATCAAGGGCCTGCTGAATTTCTTGACGAAGATCCAGCGTAGAGAGTTGCAACAGCGCAATGGCTTGCTGCAACTGGGGCGTCATGGTCAGCTGTGTGCCGATACGCAGTTGGAGAGAAGCTTTCATGACCATCTGAGAACCACTCGTTAATCAGAATGCTCCACCCTAGTGCGAGTGAGTGCTTGGCGCAAGTGCAATAAGCATGCCATTGGTAGTAAAGTTGTTTTAAAGCGCTATTTAGGGGCTATTAAGGCAAAAACATTACAGGCGAAAATCGGCGCCCAAATAAACATCCCTTACTTTTTGGTTGGTGAGAATCGAGGTGGGTGAGCCACTGGCGATGATTTGCCCATCGCCGACGATATAGGCGATGTCGCAAATGTCTAGTGTTTCACGCACGTTGTGATCGGTGATCAGCACGCCGATATGGCGCTGTTTCAGTGCACGAATGATGGTTTTAATCTCACCTACCGAGATGGGGTCAACACCCGCAAAAGGCTCGTCGAGTAGAATAAAAGCGGGTTCTGTGGCTAGCGAGCGGGCTATTTCTACCCGCCTGCGCTCGCCGCCCGAAAGGCTCATGCCCAGGTTGTCGCGAATATGGGTGATATGGAAGTCTTCGAGTAGCGCTTCCAAACGCTGTTCGCGGTCGCTGCGGTTAAGCTCTTTGCGGGTCTCGAGTATCGCCATAATATTCTCGGCAACCGAGAGTTTGCGGAAAATAGACGCCTCTTGAGGTAGATAGCCAATCCCCGCGGCTGCACGCTCGTGCATGGGGGCACGCGTTAAATCCACATCGTCGATACCCACCTTGCCAGCGTCGGATTTGACCAGCCCAACAATCATATAAAATGAGGTGGTTTTGCCCGCGCCGTTGGGGCCCAAAAGGCCAACGACACTGCCTTGGGATATTTCCAAATTGATGTCTTTGACCACTCGGCGGCGTTTGTAGCTTTTAGCCAGGTGGTGAGCATAAAGGGTTTTGATCGGCGCAGTGTCAGCAGTTACCACAGCTAGGCTCCCTATTGTTCAGGCTGAAGGGTCATGCGTATGCGCTGGGGCTCGCTGCCGTCAACGTCAGAGCGCGCTTGAATCACTTCTCGGTCAATAAAATACTCAAGACGACCGCCGCTAAAGGTGTCCTCTTGCTGGGTCAGTTCGGCTTGGTCGATCAGCTCTACGCGACGCTCGGCGACGTGATAAATAATCCGCCGCGCCCAGCCTTCCGTGGGCCCTTCTTGATCTTCGCCTTGATGGCGCAAGTAGGCGCGCTCACCGGTGGCGGTGGCTGTCGAGAGCTCGCCCGCGTCGTTACGTTCGATCTCTACCCGCTCGCCGCGTAATTGCATTTCGCCTTGGCGAATGTCTACATCCCCAGTGTAAACAGCTGTGCCTGCCCGCTGATCAAGATCTAAACGGTCGGCTTCCACTTCCACTGGGGCTTGTTGGGAAGATGAGTTGGTTTGGGCTAACACTGATAAAGGTATCGCTAAACCGAACAGTGCAGTGTAGAGCAGGGCTGGGGAAATCATGGCTTTCATGGCGTTTCCTATTAGCGTTGTGTGGCCGGGGGGTGCGTGCCGCGCACATTATCCGTTAAGCGAACCTGGCTGGTGTTAAGCCAAACGTCCATACGTGAAGCGCTCATTTGCTGTGGTGGTTGCTGCATCAATACCGGTGTGTCACTCCAGGCATGCTGCTCAAGGCCATCGTAGTGCAGTAGCTCGGTATCTAGCTGCCAGCCTTCATCTGGTGCAAATAGCCGAGCCGAACCTGACAGCAGCAGGGCTTGGGTAGCGGTATTGAGCGTGCCTACATCGGCGCTGGCCAGCCACTGACGGTTTTCGCTGTCATACAGTACTGCCTCGGGCTCTTCTGTCCAGGTTTCGCTTCGCTGCGGGGTATGTATAAGACGCGGTGTTTTTAGCGACTGCATGACACTGCCGTTATCACCGAATAGGGTAATCTCAGCATTTTCCAGCACGTGGCCAGGTTCCTGAGCCTGTGCGTCGGGATCGATGCTGGTGTCTTGAGGCCCGCGGGGGTCAAGCCATACCAGCAGAATCCCTAGCGCGATGACTAGCCCGGCTAACCAAAGGCGTACTTTAAAGCGTTTAAACATTTACGTGCGGCCGTGCAAATAGGTGTCGAGCACCGCGCCCCAGTGTCCTTGAGATTCAAGCAGCGTATCGCAGATCTCACGCACGGCACCATGGCCACCCAGGCGTTCGGTAGTCCAGTCGGCGTGGGTGTGCATATAATCCGGTGCGTTAGGTACGGTAATGCCGACGCCGCATCGTTTGATCGCCGCTAGGTCGGGTAGGTCGTCGCCACAATAAGCCACTTGGTCTAGTTCAATATCGAGGCGCTGGCAGAGCCCGCGCAGTGTGACCAGCTTGTCTTCACAGCCTTGGTGAACATGGTCAATGCCGAGTGCTGCCGCGCGTTGGCTAACCATGGGAGAGTCGCGCCCGGTAATCAACGCTACATGTACGCCCACGCGTTTGAGAAGCTTTAGCCCGTGGCCATCCTGGGTGTGGAATGCTTTGATTTCGATACCATCGGCCTGAAAGTAGAGGCGTCCATCGGTGAGGACACCGTCAACATCCAGTGCTAGCAGGCGTACACGGCGGAGTCGGTCGAGTAGCGAGGCAGGTAGGGTCATAGAACCTCCATATCAATCAGTTCGTAAAGCAGGTCGTGTTGGCGCCGCTGGGTTAAATAACGCCGCTGGCGAGCAGGTCGTGCATATGTAGAGCCCCAATAGGGCGCTGTTGTTCATCAACCACCGCTAGCGCGGTAATACGGCTTTCTTCCATGATGCGTACCGCTTCGGCCGCCAGGATGTCGGGGCCTATGCGTTTGCCCGGCCGGGTCATGACATCATCAACGCACACGTCGCGCAGATTATGGAATTGATCCAGCGTGCGGCGTAGGTCGCCATCGGTGTAGACCCCCGCTAATCGTCCCTCACTATCCACTACGCAGGTAAAGCCAAGCCCTTGCCGGGTAATTTCGAGTAATGCGTCGCGCAGCGGGCTGCCCAATGCGACTTGGGGCAGGCGTGCGCCGTCGTGCATTAGGTCTCTAACGCGTAGCAGTAAGCGCTTGCCCAAACTGCCACCAGGGTGGGAGAGGGCAAAATCTTCAGCGGTAAAGCCGCGTGCTTCCAGTAACGCAACCGCCAGTGCATCACCCAGGGCGAGGGCAGCGGTGGTGGAACTGGTAGGGGCGAGATCTAGCGGGCAAGCCTCACGCTCAACGCCACTGTTTAGGTGCGCATCAGCGTGCTTGGCAAGCGTGGAGTGGGGTCGCCCCGTCATGCTGACCAGCGGTGTACCCAGGCGTTTAAGTAGTGGTAGCAGAGCAGTGACTTCGGCAGTTTCGCCCGAGTTAGACAGCGCCAGCACTACATCTGCGCGGGTAATCATGCCTAGATCGCCATGGCTGGCTTCGCCGGGGTGAACGAAAAAAGCCGGCGTGCCGGTACTGGCAAGTGTCGCCGCTAGCTTTCCAGCAATATGTCCCGACTTGCCCATACCGGTCACCACTACACGACCTTGGCAGGCGAGAATTAGCTCACAGGCGCGATCAAAGCTTTCGTCTAGCTTAGCCTGAAGGCCTCCAATCGCTGCCTGCTCGATTTGTAGCGTACGCAGTGCGCTTTCACGTAGCAGGCTGGAGGGGGCGATAGGCTGGCGCATAGCGTTTTCTCTTAACAAATGAAAATATAAAAGTAGTAACCGGTAAGAATAACATCTCGACACCTCTAATAGGCAGTAATTGAGGTGACTACCCAGGGCTATACCCGCATCACCAGTGCCGAAGAGCAGGTTTAGGCGAGGATAAGCAAGCCTTTGTAACTTTGATAACCCTAAACAATAGCAAAGCCCATTCGTGCAGTAATGGCTTGTAGCGTTATAGTACAATGTTCGATAATGTTTTAGAAACGCTGTTTTCTAACTGCGATAGCCGCAAGTAGGGTATGCTATGCAGCTTTAGTCGCGCCTCGTTAAGAGTCAACTGATCCATGACAGATGCACCCTTTATAGAAATTGAAGAGCTTTACTTTTCGCGTGGTGATCACGAAATTTTCCGTGGCGTGAATATGACCATACCGCGGGGTAAAGTAACCGCGATCATGGGGCCAAGCGGTACTGGTAAGACCACGCTACTGAAGCTGATCGGCGGCCAGCTAACCCCGGAAAGTGGTCGAATACTCATTGATGGACAGGATGTTCATCAACTGTCCCGCAAGGCGCTATTCACGCTACGCAAGCGGATGGGAATGCTGTTTCAGAGCGGTGCGCTGTTTTCTGATTTAGATGTGTTTGAAAACGTTGCCTTTCCGCTGCGGGTGCATACGAACTTGCCCGATACCATGGTGCGTGACCTGGTGTTGCTCAAGCTACAGGCGGTCGGCCTGCGCGGAGCGCGACACTTAACACCTGCGGAGCTGTCCGGAGGGATGGCGCGCCGGGTCGCGTTGGCTCGTGCGGTGGCGCTGGATCCAGAGCTGATTCTGTATGACGAGCCGTTTGTTGGTCAGGATCCCATCTCTATGGGCGTGTTGGTACAGCTAATCAAGCGCCTTAACCAAGCGCTGCAGCTAACCTCGGTAGTGGTTTCCCATGATATCAAGGAGACCTTGAGTATTGCGGACTATCTCTACCTGATCGCCGATGGCCAGGTGGTGGCTCATGGCACGCCGCAAACCTTGGACACAAATCAAGACCCCCGAGTTAGCCAGTTTATTCATGGCGAACCCGATGGTCCGGTGCCATTTCACTACCCCGCTGAGGCGTTTTATCGCGATATTCTGGGTGAGGCTCCGGTTAAATAGAACCGCTAGGGTGGGTGGCACAATGCGCTTAAATGCACCAATGCAGGGTAAATAAAGGGCAGAGTTAATGCAGTCAAAGTTCTCTAACAGCGCCGCACGTGTTACACGGCTGGGGCGCCGAGGGTGCGACTTAATGGAAGCATTGGGTCGAGCTGGTGTGTTTCTATTCCAGTCGGTGGTTGGCGTGCCTTCCCGGGAAGGCTGGCGATTATGGTTGCACCAAATGCACTTTGTTGGCGTGCTTTCGTTAGCCATTGTCTTGGTGTCGGGGCTGTTTATTGGCATGGTGCTGGCACTGCAGGGCTATACCATTTTGGTCGATTTCGGGGCTGAGCAGGCGCTGGGACAAATGGTGGCACTGTCGCTATTGCGGGAGTTAGCCCCAGTGGTGGCTGCACTACTATTCGCTGGCCGGGCGGGATCTGCGCTTACTGCTGAGATCGGTTTAATGAAAGCGACAGAGCAGCTCACCAGCATGGAGATGATCGGCGTTGACCCACTGCGCCGCGTGGTGGCGCCACGACTATGGGCGGGCTTTGTGTCACTGCCTATTTTAACGGTTGGGTTTAGTGTAGTGGGCATCTGGGGTGGCTACTTGGTGGGCGTGGAGTGGCTAGGCGTCTTTGAGGGCTCTTACTGGAGCAACATGCAGGCCAATGTGGCCTTTATCAGTGATATCGGTAACGGCATGATCAAAAGTGCCGTATTTGCTTTGGTGGTGACCTGGATCGCGGTATTTCAAGGTTATGATTTGGTGCCCACTTCTGAAGGCATTTCCCGCGCTACTACGCGCACGGTGGTGTATTCGTCGCTTGCAGTATTGGGGCTTGATTTTGTGTTGACCGCCATTATGTTTGGCGGCCTTTAATGGCTGGAGCAGTTTCATGAAACGCAGTAAAACCATGGAGTTCGGTGTGGGTCTGTTTATGGTGGCGGGCATTCTGGGACTGGTGTTCCTCGGCCTACGTGTGAGTGGACTGACGCTCTCAGCGCCCACGCAGTCGTTTCAGCTAGAGGCCAACTTCGCCAATATTGGCAGTTTAAAACCCCGTGCCCGGGTCACCATGGCAGGTGTGACGGTGGGGCGGGTCGAAGCCATTGAACTGGATACGCAGTGGTTCGATGCGCGGGTCGTTCTTAGTCTGGATAGCGAGCTTGAAGGGCAACTCTCCAAAGACTCGATTGCCTCGATCCTGACCGCAGGCTTATTAGGTGAGCAGTACATTGGCCTTAGCGTGGGCGGCGATCCTGAAATGCTGGAGGATGGCGATACGATTCGCGACACCCAGTCGGCACTGGTGCTGGAAGAACTTATCCAGCAGTTTGTGTCCAATATGGCAACTAACTAGTGTTTCAAACGGCAGACACTAATCCAGTGTAATAACGGGCCCAGTGCAATACCGGGTGGGGAGATGATGGTTATGAATGGAGTGAACTTGATGATGGGTCGTTGGTTATTGGTGGTAATGATGCTGGCAGCGTTAATGGTGCCACTGCAGTCACAGGCGCAGTCTCAGACACCTGAAGCGATGATTCGCGATAACGTTGAATCGTTAATGAGAGATCTTGAAGGCCGTAAAGATTATTACGCCAACAACCTTGGCGAACTCGAAGAGCTGGTGGATAGTAATCTCGATCAAGTGGCTGACTTCCGCTACATCGGTGCTAGCGTGATGGGCAGCTATTTTCGCAACGCTTCGCCGGAACAACGTAGCCGTTTTGTTGATGTATTTCGTCAAACGTTGATCGATACCTATACCCGTGGGCTGGTGACGTTTGATTATGATGAGCTACGGGTGTTGGATGCCCAGCAGGCTCAGCGCTATGACGACCAGGCCAGCGTTGCCATGGAAGTAGTGGCCAATAACGGTGAGGTGTACCCCGTAAGCTATAGCTTGAGACTCTCCGATGGCGAATGGCGGGTGGTTAACGTGATCGTTAACGGTATTAACCTGGGTTTGACGTTCCGTAATCAGTTTGACCAAGCCATGCGCGATAACAACCGTGATTATGACGCGGTTATTGACGGGTGGTCGCCTGAAGTGGGCGTTGAAGAGCTTGAGCAGGGAGGAGATGCGTGACAGTGCTGTTTTCACGCCCCGGTGTAACGGTTAGTGTAGAAAACACTACCTTGCTGGTGGAAGGTGATGTGGAGGTATCATTGGCGGCCGATTTGGCAGCCAGTGGTGTTAAATGGCTCAAACACACTGAGCTAACTTCGCTCGGCTTAGACTTTAGTCGCGTTGAAAAAGCCAGCAGTGCTGCCATTAGCGTGCTGTTTGAATGGCTACGAATTTGTCGGCAACGCGGTATCCATATCCAAGCCATTCTTTTTTCAGCGCCGCTACGTCGACTTGCCTCCTTGGCTGAATTGGATGCTTTGATCGATCAGCCTGCGGCTACTTTGGCCGTTTAACGCCCCGGCATCGCCAAGCGCACTGCTTTTCTTTATTATGTCGACCCAATTGTTCATTAATAACGATGACCCCAAAGGAGTTTTCTGCGCCATGCAACCCAATGAGGTAAAAGCACTGCTTGAATCCCGTATCGACGGATGCCAGTTCCATATCCAGGGTGAAGGCTGTAACTTTCAGGTGATTGCGGTTGGCGATGCCTTTGAAGGTCTCTCTCCGGTCAAACGTCAGCAGCTTGTCTACGCTGCGCTGAGTGATGAGATCGCCTCGGGTGCGCTCCACGCTATTAGCATCAAAACGTTTACTCCGGCGCAGTGGCAAACTGCACCGGAAAACGTTCAATAACGGTCGCCCCATGGATAAATTAATCATTACCGGCAATGGATCGGTAGACGGTGAAGTGTGGGTGAGTGGCGCTAAAAATGCGGCATTGCCTATTCTGTGTGCCAGCCTGTTGGCCGATGGCCCCGTGGTGATTGGTAACTTGCCGCACTTGCAGGATATTACCACCACCTTAGAACTGCTCGGTCGCATGGGCGTTGAGCCGGTGATGGGCGAAAAGCTGAGTATTCAGTTGGATGGCTCCCAAGTCACTCAGTGTCACGCACCGTATGAGCTGGTTAAGAAAATGCGTGCCTCGATCCTGGTGTTGGGTCCTCTGCTTGCCCACTTCGGTAAAGCCGATGTATCGCTACCCGGTGGTTGTGCCATTGGCTCGCGCCCAGTGGATTTGCATATTCGCGGTTTAGAAGCCATGGGGGCGGAAATTCGCGTTGAGGCTGGCTATATCCGCGCGCGGGTGGACGGTCGTCTAAAAGGGGCAACTATCTACTTTGATACCGTGACAGTGACCGGTACCGAAAACCTGCTGATGGCGGCGACCCTAGCCGATGGCAAAACCGTTCTGGAAAACGCTGCCCGCGAGCCTGAAATTGTCGACTTGGCTGAGTGCTTGATCAAAATGGGCGCTAAAATCAGCGGCCAAGGCACTGACACCATTACTATCGAAGGCGTCGAAAAGCTGCACGGTTGCGAACATGATGTCATGCCCGACCGTATCGAGACAGGCACCTTTCTGGTTGCCGCCGCCATGACTGGCGGACGGGTGAAGGTTAAGCGCACCCGGGCCGATATCCTGGACGCGGTCATTGCCAAGCTGGAAGAGGCGGGTGCGGAAGTTACCAGTGGTGACGACTGGATCGCTCTGGATATGCACGGCAAGCGTCCTAAGGCGGTGAATATTCGTACTGCGCCTTATCCAGCGTTCCCTACCGATATGCAGGCGCAGTTCGTGGCCATGAACGCTGTGGCCGTGGGGCACTCTCGGGTGGTCGAGACGATCTTCGAAAACCGCTTTATGCATGTTCAAGAGCTTAACCGCATGGGCGCCAATATCGTGCTGGAAGGCAACACCGCCTTGATTGAGGGGGTCGAGAAGCTTTCCGGTGCGCCAGTAATGGCAACCGATCTGCGCGCGTCGGCTTCGCTGGTGATTGCGGCCATGATGGCTGAGGGAGAAACCCTAGTAGACCGCATCTATCACATCGACCGCGGCTACGAGTGTATCGAAGAGAAATTGCAGCTGCTGGGTGCGCGCATTCGCCGTATTCCTGGCTAGACCATTTCTACTGAGCCCCTGCACGCTAATAACTACTGGGCAACACGATGAGTAAGCAACTGATTTTAGCCCTCTCGAAGGGCCGTATTCTGGAAGAGACGCTGCCACTGCTGGCCGATGCGGGTATCACGCCCGTAGAAGATTTAAGCAAAAGTCGTAAGCTGCTATTTGATACCAACTTGCCCGACGTAAAACTGGTCATTATCCGTGCCACCGACGTGCCCACCTACGTCCAGCTGGGGGCGGCCGATGTCGGTATCGCAGGTAAAGATGTGCTGCTTGAGCACGGTGCCGAAGGGCTTTATGAGCCGCTGGATTTGGAAATTGCCCGCTGTAAGTTGATGACCGCGGGTGTGACCGGCCAGTTGCCAGCCCGTGCCCGGCGTCGGGTGGCAACGAAATTTGTTAACGTGGCGCGACGCTACTACGCCGAGCAGGGAATTCAGGCCGAGGTGATCAAACTTTATGGCGCTATGGAACTGGCGCCGTTAATGAACCTCGCCGATGAAATTGTCGATATCGTCGATACTGGCAATACCCTGCGGGCGAATGGTATGGAGCCGCGTGAGCTTATTGCCCATATCAGCACCCGGCTGGTGGTGAATAAGGCCGCCATGACCATGAAGCATGAGCGTATTAAGCCGTTACTAGAGCGCTTGAACAGTGCGGTCAAAAAGCGTCAGACCCAGCTTGCCGAATGATGTGAGGTGACCCATGAGTGAACCCATGAGCAAACAGACGACTGCGACGATTTCACGCCTATCAACAAGCGATGATGCCTTTAACCATCGACTTGATGCGCTGTTAGATTGGGAAGGGGTGTCTGATAAAGCGGTGCAGGCGCGGGTCGAAGAAATTCTTGCCAGTGTAAAGCAGCGCGGCGATGTGGCGGTAGTGGAAGCTACGAATCGCTTTGACCGGCTTTCGGCTACCTCAATGGACGAATTGCAGCTAACGCCCGAGCAGTTGAAAAGAGCGTTTGATAACTTGCCTGCTGAGCAGCGCGAGGCGCTTTCCAGCGCCGCCGAGCGGATTAAGCACTACCACGAGCGTCAGAAGCCCAGCTCCTGGCAATACGAAGAAGCAGACGGCACCGTGCTGGGTCAGAAAGTTACCCCGCTGGAGCGCGCCGGTATTTATGTCCCTGGCGGCAAAGCTGCCTATCCCTCGTCGGTGCTGATGAATGCGATTCCTGCCCATGTGGCCGGCGTGCGCGAAATCGTTATGGTCGTGCCTACGCCGGATGGCGTGCTCAATGAGTTGGTGTTGGCAGCGGCCCACCTTGCGGGAGTCGACTATGTGTTTACCATTGGTGGCGCTCAGGCCGTAGCAGCACTTGCTTACGGCACTGAAAGTGTTCCTCGAGTCGATAAAATAGTTGGGCCGGGCAATATTTATGTGGCCACGGCGAAGCGTGCAGTATTTGGTCAAGTGGGAATTGATATGATTGCCGGGCCCTCGGAGATTATGGTGGTTTCCGATGGTCAGACTGATCCCGATTGGCTGGCAATGGATCTATTTTCTCAAGCCGAGCACGACGAAGATGCCCAGGCGATCTTGGTGAGCTGGGATGCCGGGCACTTAGATGCTGTGGAGTCGTCAATTGAGCGGCTGCTGCCGACCTTGGAGCGCGAACAGATCGTGCGTGAGTCGCTGCGTAAGCGAGGAGCGTTAGTGCTCTGCCAGGGCGCCCAAGAAGCGATTGCGTTGATTAATCGGATTGCTCCTGAGCACCTGGAACTTTCGGTGGCTGCCCCCGAGACATGGTTAGACGATATTCGTCATGCCGGTGCAATCTTTATGGGGCGTTACACCGCCGAGGCGCTGGGTGATTACTGTGCTGGGCCAAATCATGTGCTGCCTACCTCTGGCACGGCGCGCTTCTCTTCACCGTTGGGGGTTTACGATTTCCAAAAACGCTCTTCGATTATTCACTGCTCCGCAGACGGTGCTTCTGAGCTGGGCAAAATCGCCTCGGTATTAGCGCGGGGTGAATCACTCACCGCCCATGCCCGCTCTGCGGAGTACCGGATTCGCGATTGATACTGCCAATACGCTTTGCGCTACGCCAGCGCGTTTTGTAAACAGGCTACGAGTCGCGTGGGCCAGGAGTCTCTTCATTAATTGGGATGGTAGGGAGTGGGCGTTCGCCCACTTCGAGGGTCATCTCCATGCGTTCGCCGCTACGGACGATGGTGAGCGGTAGCGAGGTGCCGGGTTCGATAGAGGCGATTTCACTCATCGTGGTGCGGGCATCCAGAATAGGCTGGCCATTGACAGAGAGAAGTACATCGCCTGGCTCTAGCCCCGCGTCCGCTGCGGGCCCTCCGCTGACAACCCCCGCGACGATCACCCCTTGAGGTGTTTGCAGTCCAAAAGAGGCTGCCAGTTCCCGTGATAGCGCCTGCGCTTCAATGCCTAACCAGCCACGAATGACCCGTCCTTGAGTGACCAGTTCATCCAGAATGCTGTGGGCAAGGTTGGCGGGAATGGCAAAACCAATGCCTTGGGAGCCACCTGAGCGCGAGAAAATAGCCGTATTAATGCCGACCATGGCGCCCTCAGGATTGACCAGCGCGCCACCTGAGTTGCCCGGATTGATAGCCGCATCTGTTTGAATAAAGTCTTCATAGGCGTTTAGCCCTAAATGATTGCGCCCCGTGGCACTAATAATGCCCATGGTGACCGTCTGACCGACACCAAAAGGGTTGCCAATAGCGAGCGCTACGTCGCCTACCGCTACGTCGGCGGAGTCTGTGAGTTCAATAACTGGCAAATCGTCCAGGTTAATTCTTAGCACGGCTAAATCACTTTCAGGATCTGTGCCGATCACCTCCGCCAGGGTTTCGCGTCCGTCACGCAGAGCGACCTGGATTTCATCGGCGCCGTTGATGACGTGATGATTGGTCAGTACGTAACCGTCCTCGCTGACAATAACGCCAGAGCCCAAACTTGAGAGCATGCGTTGATGGGTCGTCGCGTCATCGCCCTGGCTGTCAAAAAATTGCTGGAAAAAAGGGTCTGACATCAGCGGGTGTTGGTCGCGTTCAACGATGCGTGAAGAGTAAATATTAACCACCGCAGGTGCGGCTTGCTCCACTGCCTGAGCATAGCTGACGGGCCCTTCGTTACGAGACAAGGGGGCTGCCTGATGAATTTCAGGAGCAGGGCGGCTAGGGTTGGGCTCTACGACTGTTGGCGTCGTCGAGATAACCGGCGCAGAGATTTGAGGGACTTGAGGCGAGGAGTCACGAAACGGGTTGGGCAACTGCTCGGGGAGTGCAAAGAGAATAACCACAGCGAGCAGTACGCCAGTGATAACAGGCCAGAGGTAAGGCAGCACGTAGCGTCGCATGCAATCAATTCCTTAACGGGTCGGTCTCGCTGTTCGCGATAAAAAGCAGCGAGTTTTACAATGGTTTTATGGTAACACTTTCTAAGCAAGTACCTCACGGGTGCAGTTAAATCAATAAAGGACTCAATATGATTCATCGTGATCAACTAGTCGCGGCCTGTGACCATCAGTTACGTGCATCTGAATTTAAGGATTTTACCATTAATGGCTTGCAGGTGGCGGGCGGCGAGCAAGTCAAGCGCATTATGACGGGGGTTACTGCCTGCCAAGCGCTGCTGGACGAAGCCGTTGCTTGGCAGGCAGATATGGTATTGGTGCATCACGGCTACTTTTGGAAAAACGAGCCCGTGGCGATTACCGGTATGAAGCAGAGACGGATTAAAACCCTGCTTGATCATGACATTAGTCTGTTAGCGTATCATCTGCCTCTGGATGCGCATGCCGAGATGGGCAATAACGCGGAGTTAGCCCGTCACTTGGGGTGGAAAGTAGAGGGGTGCATTGATGGTGCGCTGGGGCAGGGGCTTTTGTGGTCAGGCCGTTTACCTCAGCCGCATTCGGTTAGCGCCTTGGCCGCGCAGATAGCGCAAACCTTACAGCGCGAACCGTTGGTCATAGAGGCCCCGCAGGTGGGTGATATTGAGCGCATCGCTTGGTGTACCGGTGGTGCGCAGGATATGATCACCGACGCCTATGAGGCGGGCGCGCAGGCATTTGTATCGGGTGAGATATCCGAGCGAACCACTCACCTGGCAAGGGAAATGGGTATCCATTATATCGCCGCCGGGCATCATGCCACTGAGCGCTATGGTGTTCAGGCACTTGGTGAATGGTTAAGCGATGAGTATGACGTTGAGCACCGCTTTGTGGATATTGATAATCCTGCTTAACACATTAAACGCCCCGGATTGCCGATAATGGAAGCCGGGGCTGATCAATCATTATTAGGCTTTGTCTGAAAAGTCGGCGAGCGAAGGCCAGACAAGGCAAAAAAATCGGCGAAAAGACGGATCGGACTCGCGCACGAGCCGATTTTTAACGCCGTATGGTCGAGCGGCAGCCAGTTTTCAGGCAAATCCTAGTAGCGCGGCGGCTGGGGTGTCGCCGCCTCGTTGCCCTTCAAGCCAAAGTCTTCTGACAGCGTGCCGCCTTTACCATCCGCGTAGTCACGTGGCGTCGAAGGGGTGCTGGCGTCTGCCCTTGTCTGCTGCTCGCGCGCTGGATCAATACCCGATAGATCAAGGCTAGGCTGAATTGCAGCGTCGCGAATATCCCACTCCGCGGCGTCCTCTTTCAGTTGAAGTTCAAGCTGGTTGGCTTCATCGCGGATATTGCTTAGGCGTTGATAAATGCCCGTTAAATGGCTGCCCACGCTGCTCTTCATCTCGGCAATCTGGTGCTCGCGTTCGAGGAGCTTTTGGCGCATGGAAGCCGCTTCACGTTGGCTTTTGCTGAAGAGGCGATAAGCAACCGCTCCAATGATCAGGCCGACGATAAAACCGATTATGGCAAACGTTAATGGTGAGCTCGCGTCCACAGTGTTCTCCCTGGCGCCTTGAATATAATGATTTAGAGGCTGCATAAGCCAGCAGCTTAAGAATCAAACAGGCTGCCATTATAGGCGTCACTCAGCCGGTTGGGTCAATCCGCTCATGCGCTTAGATGTCTCTACGGGTATAATCACAGCCTTCTCAAGGTTGCCAGTAATGTACTGGCGGCTGCCTTACATGCTGTGGGAGGCGAGTGCATGTCATCAACAACTGCGAGTAGGGCATCGTCAAAAACGCGCCCTGCATCGCCTATAGAGCGCTATCGGGCGGACTTAGAGCGTGATGATTTTCAATATGATGCAGCGCAGGAGTTGGCAGTAAAACATTTACAGCGGCTCTATGATGAGCTTATCGCTGCACCAACAACCGTTCCCAAAGCTCTGGTTGCGAATAAAGGGCTCCATAAAGGGTTAAAAGCCAAGATGGCGGGTTTGATGGGCAAGAAATCCTCATCGGCTGACAAGCCTGTCTTGCCCAATATCCAAGGGCTCTATTTTTGGGGTGGGGTAGGGCGGGGCAAAACCTACTTGGTCGATACCTTTTATGAAGCCTTGCCCTTTCCCGACAAAATGCGTACCCATTTTCACCGCTTTATGCAGCGCGTCCATAACGAGCTGACCCACTACAAAGGCGAAAAGAATCCACTGACCCTAATCGCGGGTAAGTTTGCCACTGAGGCGAGGGTTATTTGCTTTGATGAGTTTTTCGTCAAAGATATTACCGATGCGATGATTCTTGCCAACTTGCTAGAGGCGTTGTTTGAGCGCGGAGTAGTATTGGTGGCGACCTCTAATATCGTACCTGATGATTTATATAAAGATGGCCTGCAGCGGGCGCGCTTTTTGCCGGCCATTGAGCTTGTGAATCGTCATTGTGAGGTGGTTAATGTCGATTCTGGGGTGGATTATCGACTGCGCGCATTAGAGCGTGCGGCCATCTTCTACTCGCCGCTGGATGAAGCCGCTGAGCGCGAGCTATCGCGCAGCTTTAGGGAAATAGCCGGGCACGAAGGCGAGTCACAGGCGTCGCTAGAGGTAAATCACCGCGTGTTGAAAACACGTCGGCTGCATGATGATGTCGCTTGGTTTGAGTTTCTTGAGCTGTGTGACGGGCCGCGCAGTCAAAATGACTATATTGAACTGGCCAGGGAGTTTCATACGGTGCTGGTTTCCAATGTGAGGCGTATGAATGCCAAGCAGGATGATCAGGCGCGCCGCTTCATCAATATGGTCGATGAGTTTTATGATCGTGGCGTCAAACTACTGATGTCCGCGGAAGCGCCGATTGAAGAGCTGTATAGCGATGGCAAGCTGACGTTCGAGTTCCAGCGGACTTTGTCGCGTCTGCAGGAGATGCAGTCCAAAGAGTACTTGGCGCTGGCACATAAGCCTTAAAGCCTGACGGGGTGTCGGCTTAGTAAAAAAGTCACGATACGGCTTAACTTGTCAGTGGCCTTACTGTAGAATGCCGCCTCGCTGCATGTTGCTGGGTTAAACCAGCAACCAAAAAGAATAGGGATGGTGCTTCGCCGTACAACGGTGTAAGTCACCCAATACATTTAATCTGGTGATTTCATCCATGAAGACGTTCAGTGCTAAGCCGCAGTCCGTCCAGCGCGACTGGTATGTAGTCGACGCTACGGACAAAACGCTCGGTCGTCTGGCAACCGAGATTGCTCGCCGCCTACGTGGCAAGCATAAGCCCGAATTTACCCCTCACGTTGATACTGGCGACTACATCGTCGTGATCAACGCAGAGAAAGTCCACGTAACTGGTAATAAGGCGAAGGCTAAAACCTATTACCGCCACACTGGTTACCCGGGCGGTCTGCGCTCTATGACATTCGACAAAATGCTTGATCATGCGCCCGAGCGTATTATTGAGTCTGCCGTTAAAGGTATGTTGCCGAAAGGTCCCTTGGGCCGTGCCATGTACACTAAGTTGAAAGTGTACGCTGGCGACGAGCATCCGCATGCTGCCCAACAGCCGCTTGAACTGAACCTCTGAGGAAATCTTCGCCATGACACAGCAGTATTACGGTACCGGGCGCCGCAAGACTTCCACCGCTCGCGTGTTTATGAAGCCGGGCTCTGGCAAAATTACTGTCAATAACCAAGACCTTGACCTCTATTTTGGTCGTGTTACCGGTCGCATGGTTGTTCGCCAGCCGCTTGAATTGACTGAAACCCTGAACCAGTTTGACATCTTCGTGACTGTCGCTGGTGGTGGTGGTTCTTCTCAAGCTGGCGCAATCCGTCACGGCATTACACGTGCCCTGATGAACTACAATGAAGACCTGCGTCCTTCGCTACGTGCCGCTGGCTACGTAACGCGTGATGCGCGTCAAGTTGAACGTAAGAAAGTCGGTCTGCGCAAAGCACGTCGTCGTCCGCAGTTCTCGAAGCGTTAATTTTTACGCTATGCGGCAAAACGCCCAGGTCATCGACCTGGGCGTTTTTTATTGGAATATCAAAAAATTATATTGCTCGTACCACTATGGTCACGAGCGGTTGTTCTTGTGCACAGCGCTTTGTTTTTTTACCATAGAGCGTAATTAATATTCGTCGCCGCAAGACGCCTTTGCGGCGGAACGGGTAAGCTGATGGGAGAAACCTGAAATGGCAGATAACGGCGTAAACAAAGGCCGACGCCGTTTCCTCGTAGGCGCCACCTCCGTTGTGGGTGCGGTAGGTGCTGTCGGGGTAGCGGTCCCCTTTGTGGCTTCTTGGCAGCCTAGTGCCAAAGCAAGAGCGGCGGGTGCTCCCGTTCAAGCAGATATTTCCAAGCTTGAGCCTGGGCAGCGTATGACCGTTGAGTGGCGTGGTCGGCCAATATGGATCATTAATCGCACGCCGGAAATGATCGAGCGCACTGAGTCGCTGAGCGGTGAGCAATTGGCCGATCCGGATTCGGAAGAGCCACAGCAGCCCGCTTATATTGAGGGTGGATTGCGCTCTATCAAGCCCGAGATTGGGGTGCTGATCGGTATTTGCACTCACCTAGGCTGTTCGCCGTTATTCCGGCCTGAACCCGACGCAGAGGGCGTAGGCGTTGATAACTGGCCGGGTGGTTTCTTCTGTCCATGCCACGGTTCTCGCTTTGATTTGGCAGGTCGCGTATTTAACAACGTTCCCGCGCCGACCAATCTTGAGGTTCCACCCTACCGCTTTGAGAATGACGATATCATCATCGTCGGCGAAGATGAGGAGACTGCCTAATGGGTAATCCGAATAAAGCCAAGGCGGAAAAAGGCCTCATGCGTTGGGTGGATGATCGCTTCCCTGCTACTCAGATGTGGCAAGAGCACCTCTCCAAATATTACGCGCCGAAAAACTTCAATTTCTGGTACTTCTTTGGCTCATTAGCGCTGCTGGCGCTGGTCAACCAAATCCTCACCGGGGTTTGGTTGACCATGAGTTTTAATCCCTCAGCTGAAGGTGCCTTCGATTCCGTCGAATACATCATGCGTGATGTGGAGTGGGGGTGGTTGATTCGCTATATGCACACCACTGGGGCCTCCGCCTTCTTCCTCGTTGTCTATCTGCATATGTTCCGTGGCCTTTTGTACGGTTCCTATAAAGCCCCGCGCGAGTTAGTGTGGGTCTTCGGCATGACTATTTACCTGGTGCTAATGGCGGAAGCCTTTATGGGGTATCTGCTGCCGTGGGGGCAAATGTCCTACTGGGGCGCGCAGGTGATTATCTCGCTGTTCTCAGCGATTCCGGCGATCGGCCCTGACCTGGCACAGTGGGTGCGTGGTGACTTCCTGATTTCAGGCATTACCCTAAACCGCTTCTTTGCGCTGCATGTGGTTGCGCTGCCAATCGTTATTCTGGCACTGGTTGTGCTGCACATCATTGCTTTGCATGAAGTGGGTTCGAACAACCCGGACGGCATTGACATCAAGCAGAAGAAGGATGAGGCCGGTGTGCCGCTGGATGGGATTCCGTTCCACCCCTACTACACGGTGAAAGACCTTGTCGGTGTGGCGGTGTTCCTGTTCGTTTTCTGCGTAGTGGTGTTCTACTTCCCCGAAGGCGGTGGCTACTTCATTGAGCGGCCTAACTTTGATCAGGCGAACCCGCTGCAGACACCCGATCACATTGCCCCCGTTTGGTATATGACACCGTTCTACGCCATTCTCCGTGCCATAACTTTCTCGGTATTTGGTTTAGACGCCAAGTTCCTAGGGGTTATATTTATGGGCGCGGCGATTGCAATACTATTTGTTCTGCCCTGGCTGGATCGTAGCCCCGTGCGCTCTATGCGTTACAAAGGCTGGATGTCGAAAGTCATGCTGACACTGTTTGCTATCAGTTTTGTCATCCTGGGTGTTTTAGGTGTGTTGCCATCGACAGAGGGCAGAACGCTGCTAGCCCAGGCGTGCACCGTGATCTATTTCGCCTTCTTTGTCTTGATGCCGTTCTACACCAAGCTGGAGAAGACTAAACCCGTTCCGGAAAGGGTGACTGGCTAATGAAAAAGTATCTATTTGGACTCCTTTTCGCCTTAGTGCCAGTAACCGCGATGGCTGCAGGGGGTACAAGTGTGCCTCACTCGATGGATCCTGATCTGCACGATCAGGCCTCATTGCAAAATGGCATGAAGCTCTATGTTAACTACTGCATGGGCTGTCACTCGCTTAACTATCAACGCTTTTCGCGAGCGGCAGATGACTTGGGGATGCCTCAGGATTTGGTTGAAGAGAATCTGATTTTCTCGTCAGATTTGGCTTACAACGATCAAATGCATAACGCCATGAACAGCGGTGATGCGGAGGGTTGGTTTGGTGCGCCGCCGCCCGACCTGTCGCTCAAGACGCGTGTGCGTGGAACCGATTGGATTTACTCTTATTTGCTCGGTTTCTACAAAGATCCTAGCCGTCCCACGGGCGTTAACAATACGGTGTTTGACCTAGTGGCAATGCCGAACGTGTTAGAGCCTCTGCAGGGCGTGCAAGAGCTGGTATGTGCTGAAACTGATCACCCGGTAGAAGGGCAGGAACCGGATGCGTTATCGGGCAAGTATCAGTCTTGTGACGTGCTGCAAGTGACTGAGCCGGGGGAGCTCGAGCCTGCGGAATTTGAGGAGGCGATGTATGATCTTACTAACTTCCTGGCTTATGTAGGTGAGCCCTCCAAGCTTCAAGCACAGGCGCTGGGGCCCAAAGTACTGATCTTTATTTTTATTTTTGGTGTGATTGCTTACCTGCTCAAGCGCGAGTACTGGCGAGATATCCACTAATTAGCAGTAGCTGATGGTCAGTGGGGCGCACGGCGTAAGTCGTGCGCCTTTTGCTTGTCAGCATGGCAGTAAAGCAAAGCAAGCTGGCTTCCCCTAAGGTAGCGCTGGCGTGTTATTATCCAAGATTGTTTTGATGTGAGGATGCTTTCATGGGTGTTGTGGCCAAGCGGTCGTCGATGATCTTTTACTCAGGCAGTGATGATCATTTCAGTCATCGTGTGCGCATTGTGCTGGCCGAGAAGGGGGTTGCCGTCGATATCGTCGATGTGCTCGACGAAAAACCACCGGAAGAGCTGGCAGACCTCAATCCGTACAACAGCGTACCGACGCTGTTAGATCGTGACTTGGTGCTGTATGAGTCCAAAGTCATGATGGAGTACCTGGATGAGCGTTTCCCGCATCCTCCGCTATTGCCTGTTTATCCAGTAGCGCGTGCGCAAAGCCGCCTATGGATGCACCGCATTGAGCGCGAGTGGTGCCCAATGGTCGACCTGATTCGCAGTGGTGGAAAGAAAGAGGCAGATAAAGCGCGTAAAGAGTTGCGTGAAAGCCTGATTGGCATATCGCCAATTTTCGAGGATATGCCTTACTTCATGAGCGAAGAGTTTACGCTGGTGGATTGTTGTTTAGCGCCTGTATTGTGGCGTTTGCCGGAACTCAATATCGAATTGCCCGAGAAGCAGGTTAAGCCGCTGCTGTCCTACATGTCGCGAGTATTCGAGCGTGAAGCGTTTAAGGCATCTTTAAGTGAGCGTGAAAAAGAGATGCGCGCTTGAATTCATTTGGCTCCTTTGTGCTTGATAAGGGCAGGGAGCCTTTCTTGTAAGGAGGAGGGAGTCTAGATGAAATCGAGTCGCCCCTATCTCGCCCGAGCACTCTATGAGTGGTTGTTGGATAATGAGCTAACGCCTTACCTGGTGGTTGATGCTACCTTGCCTGGCGTTGAGGTGCCCCGCCAGTTTGTTCAAAACGGTCAGATCGTTTTGAACGTGGCGCCGACTGCAGTGCGTGATCTTTTTATGGAGAATCAGGCGATAGGCTTTAATGCGCGCTTTGGCGGGCAGCCTATGCAGGTAATGATCCCGACTCCGGCCTTAATCGCTATTTACGCCCGTGAGAACGGTGCAGGTATGGTCTTTGGTCATGAGCCTGAGCTAGGCGATGGAACCGACTCTTTTGGACCTAGTGAGGACGAAGAGAAGCCCTCTAGTAAGCCTGAGCTGTCGATCACAGAGCCCGTTTCTGAAAAGAGTGACAGTGACTCAACGGCGTCAGCGGATACGTCTGAAAAAGAGTCTCAAGCTAAGAGTAAGGCGAAGAAAAAACCAACCCTGCGGGTTGTTAAATAACATCCTGGGGTGTGCCGTCCACAAAAAAGCCTCGCTTAATAAGCGAGGCTTTTTTGTGGCTGCTAAAACGCAATGGGAAAATAGCGGCTTAGTCTAGGTAATCAAATACTTTTACGATTCGTTGTACACCACCAACCGAGGAAGCGGCATTGACGATACGGTCAGCCTCTTCCCGGGTCACGCGGCCCATCAGATATACGCTGGCATTTTCGGTGGTGACTTTGATTTTTGAAGAGTCGATGCGGTCGTTGGTTGCCAGGTGGCTGACAACATTCGTGGTGAGCCATGTGTCGGTCAGGCGCTGGCTGGCCGGTAGGCGAGCGGCGATGGTGAGTTCGTTGTGGACGTCAGTAACGCCGCGTAGATTGCTGGTAACTTCACCCGCCATATCGCGAAGCTCTTCACTGGGGACTTGGCCCACCAGAAGCACAACGCCGTTATAACTGTGGGCACGAATGCGGGCATCGCCTAGCCGGGCGTCGGCACGCTTTAACGCGTCATCAACTTCACGCTCAATGGTGGTATCGATGGCTTCAACATCGTCGCTACGCTGAGCATAGTTGGACTGATTGGAGGCTGAGTTATTAGCACAGCCGGTAATGAAGAGTGTCGCGCAAAGCGCAACGGCCATGAAGCCGCGGGGGGAGAGGCGTTGGGTCATCGTATGACTCCTTTGATGCTAGCAGTTAAAGACATCGTGGTTGTTAACACAGTATAAATGGCGACTAAGCGCTGCCAAACAGCTGTTCATCGATAAGATCGCATAAACAGTGAATCACCAGCAGGTGAACTTCCTGGATGCGCGCCGTCGATGTCGCCGGGACGCGAATCTCGCAGTCATCCTGGCCTAACAGTGATGCCATATCGCCACCGTCGCGGCCGGTAAGGGCAACCACGGTCATGTCGCGATCATGGGCGGCTTGAATGGCCTGCACAATATTGCCCGAATTGCCACTGGTGGAGATAGCTAAGAGTACATCGCCGGGCTGCCCGAGGGCGCGAATCTGCTTTGAAAACACCTCATTGTAGCTATAGTCGTTTGCGATTGAAGTGAGTGTGGATGTATCAGTAGTGAGTGCCAGGGCAGGGAGGCTAGGGCGTTCTCGCTCAAAGCGGTTGAGCAGTTCAGAGGAGAAGTGTTGGCTGTCGCCAGCGCTGCCGCCATTGCCGCAGGCGAGGATTTTTCCTTCGCTGACAAGGCACTGCACCATCATTTGGCTAGCCACTTCAATGAACGGCGGAAGTACTTCGCTGGCGTACGTCTTGGTATCGATGCTAGCGTTGAAGTGGCCGAGTATCCGAGATTGAAAGTCCATCAGGGCTTCCTGGTTGAATAGTGATAAAGAGTGTTTTTTTAAAGACCGTTTTTAAAGCCAGTTTATAAAAACAGCTTAAAAAAGCAGTCAAAAGGCATCAAAGGCAGCTTTTACCCAGTGAAACTCAAGGTTGGGCGGCTTGCCCGTTATGGCCAGGATATCAAAGCGGCAGGGTGAAGAAAGCCCGCCGCGGGCGATATAGAGCCGTGCCGCACGCACTAGGCGTTGCTGCTTCTGGTAAGTGATCGTTTCCAGCGGATGCCCGTAGCGCGTCGTCGTGCGGTGTTTGACCTCGATAAAAACGAGAATATCGCCATCGCGCATTACCAAGTCAAGCTCACCTCCTTTCACGTAATGATTCTGCGTGACAAGGGTGAGCCCCTGTTGGCGCAGCCATTGAGCGGCAAGCTGCTCAATGGCTGCGCCGCGGGCGCGGGCGGTGTGAGCGTTAGTCGTCACTGTCGTCCAGGTTTGGGATTAAAATGGGCGAGGGCACGCCATTCTGAAATTTGGCCCAGGGCAGCTCGCGGTAGATACGACCATCGTCGCTTAAGTAGAGGGTGCCGGTACTGCCATTAAGGCCGTTCAGCTCGCCAAGGTTGGAAAAGCGGATAGCCAGCTCGTAAGCATCAACGCCCATTGCCATCAGACGGAACATGGAAGCGTCTGATTCATCCCGCAGGCTTTGGTAGGTAGATGCAAAGGGAAGAGCCTCTTCGCCACCGACGGCGGCATCGGGGATCTGCCAGGGGATATCAACGAACATGACATCGTTTAGATCTTGGTCAAGGCGCGTTTGCAGGCGACCTTCATGCAAGTGTGAAGTGGCATAGATCGGCAGGTTGGGGGCGTAGTAGTAATCCATAGTCGGCGGTACCTGGCGCGCATACTCTGGCAGTGCGAGCAGGAATAGGGCGTCAATATTGCTTAGGCGCGCGCGATCACCGCTGACGTTGAGCGCAGTTTGTACGGCATTGGAGACCGAGCTATCCGGGTTATAGCGCACGGCATTGGTGATTTCGCCACCCTGGCTATGCCACTCATTCCAGAAGGCTTCGCCTACGCGTCGGCCCCAGCCGTTATCCGGAACCATCATGGATATTTGGCGCTGCCCGTCCTGCCAGGCACGACGGGCAGCTTGGCGCGCTTCATCTTCGGCTGAAAGCCCGTACTGGAAGAGTCGCTGGGCTTGATTGTTATCACCGCTGCCATAGTTGAGCGCCAGTGTAGGGAGCGGCACGCTATCGCGCTGTTCTAGCTGGGTAACTTGATCCTTATCCAGCGGGCCAATAATTAACTGCGCATTCATTTGCTGGGCGCGGTCATAGAGCTCATCCATCGAGTAGCGTGAGGCGTCCAGAAAGCTCAGCTCAACGCTGCTGCCCTTGACGTCATGGTGCTGCCGCATAGCCGAGGCAATAGTATTGGCGACGCTGCTAAGCGGGCCTGATTCGGGCAGAGCTACCACGATGCGGCGTATTTCCTGACCCTCAAGCTCTGGCAGCGCAACGCTCACCGCACCGCTGGGCTGATCAAGCGCCTCGCGGGCCCAGCGCTGGCGCTCTTCAAGCCGCTCCTGCTGGTTAGCCTGCATCGGCAGTCCGTCGTCGAGGACCTGGGTGGCGCGCAGCACGGCACGGGGTTCATCCAGCGCGCGGGCAAGCTCGGAAAATAGCAGTGCCCAGCGCACCCGGTCGGGTTCTGAGAGCAAGCTTTCATCAATCCCATCGGCGGTTTCGAAGGCTCTGTCGCGCTCACCTTGACGGGCCAGAATATTAGCCGCTTCCAGGCGTGTTTTCGCGGCTTGCTCTGGCGCTTGCTGTTCCGCTTGGCTGAGTAGCTGGCCAGGGTCTTCATCGGGCATTCTATCTACCACGCTAGGCGATTGCATCGCACAGCCAGCAACGAGAAATGCCACAAGGGCAGCGGCGAGTAAGCCACGTAATGACTGTTTCATGTATCCTTCCTTAGGTTTCCATTTGCGCTGTCGCTGCTTGTCAGCGATTGACCAAGCCACTGCACAAGCATAGCGCACCAGCAGGGCAAGCCATCAACGAATTGAGAGTCAACAATGACAGACGATAATCCGGGCACATTGTACGTGGTTGCCACGCCAATTGGGAATTTGGATGACTTAACCGCGCGTGCCGCTCGGGTGCTGGGCCAAGTGACACGAATTGCCGCTGAAGATACCCGCCATAGTGGCCGCCTGTTGGCGCACTTGGGGCTAAACAAGCCTATGCTTTCTTTGCATGAGCACAACGAAGCGCGCCGGGTAGATGCTTTGGATAGTTATCTCGCCGCAGGTGAAGATATTGCCCTGATCAGTGACGCCGGCACACCGTTGATTAGCGATCCTGGCTTTGTACTGGTACGTGAGTTGCGGGCGCGCAATCGCCATATTGTGCCTATCCCCGGCCCCTGTGCCCTGATTACTGCGCTGTCAGGGGCGGGACTGCCAACAGACCGCTTTGTGTTTGCCGGTTTTTTGCCTGCCAAGCCAGGCGCACGACGCCAAGCATTGGAGGGTTGGAAGACCCGCGAAGAGACGCTGGTGTTTTATGAATCCCCCCACCGTATTATGCATACCCTTGAAGCGTTACAGGCGCAAATGGCGGATCGCGATGTGGTCTTGGCGCGTGAGCTCACTAAAACCTTCGAGACGTTTTTATACGGTACGCCTGCATCGTTACTGGAGCAATTGACTGCCGACCCTAATCAAACCCGCGGCGAATTCGTGGTGATTGTTGCCGGGGCACCGCCGGTTGAGCAGAGTGAGCATCAGGATATATCAGCGGACGCGTTGCTGGAGGCACTGCTGGCAGAGGGGGTTGGCGTGAAGCAGGGCGCTGCAATTGCCGCGCGAATGCTCGGTGGTCGTAAGCAAGTCTGGTACGCGCGTTTGCAAGCAATTAAAGGTGAGCATTGAGGCAAGTCGAGGGCGCTGGTATGCTTGCCGCCGGAGTTGGCCAGACAGTCGCCGCTAATACCCCTTAAAAGGTGTTGGGGGAGGAAAGTCCGGGCTCCATAGGGCAGAGTGCCAGGTAACGCCTGGGCGGCGTGAGCCGACGGAAAGTGCAGCAGAGAGTAGACCGCCTAAGTCCCTGAAATAAACCTCTGGGGCCGGTAAGGGTGAAAGGGTGCGGTAAGAGCGCACCGCGCGCCTGGTAACAGTGCGTGGCATGGTAAACCCCACTCGGAGCAAGACCAAATAGGGATCCAATGGCGTGGCCCGCGCTGGATCCGGGTAGGTTGCTTGAGCGCTGTGGTAACGCAGCGCCTAGAGGAATGGCTGTCCACGACAGAACCCGGCTTATCGGCCGACTCCCCCACTTACGTACCAGAGCGTGCTTGCACGCTCTTAATGACGCTGTCTCTATTATCTTGTGTGAGTAAAACATGCCTTCTCCTGACGCTGAACAGGTTGCTACCCGCTTTCGCCATACCAGCGTACTACTGGAAGGTGCTGTCGATGCTCTGGTGCACGATGCGCGAGGTGTCTATTTAGATGGCACCTTCGGGAGAGGCGGTCACTCACGATTGATCCTTGATCGTCTGGATGCCCACGGCCAACTGCTTGCGATGGATCGCGATCCCCAAGCGATTGCCGCGGCCGCTGACATAGACGATCCACGCTTTCAGATTACCCAGCGAGAATTTGCTCAACTAGCCGAGTTTGCCCGTGAGCAGGGTGTATTTGGCAAGCTTTCCGGCGTGTTACTCGATGTTGGCGTGTCGTCGCCTCAACTAGATGACCCCGAGCGCGGCTTCAGCTTTATGCGCGATGGCCCGCTAGATATGCGTATGGATCCTACCCAAGGACAAAGTGTGGCTGATTTCCTGGCCCGGGCCAGTGAAGCAGACATTGCCTACGTGTTTAAAACTTACGGCGAAGAGCGCTATGCTAAACGTTTGGCCCGCGCCGTGGTCACTCGCCGGGTCGAGAAGCCGTTTACCCACACAGTGGATTTGGCCGAGGTATTAAAAGTAGCCCACCCCGCCTGGGAAAAGGGACGCCACCCTGCCACCAAAGCATTTCAAGGGCTGCGTATTTTCGTCAACGGCGAGCTGGAGCAATTAGACAGTGCTTTAGACGCCGCGCTAGAGGCGCTGGCGCCTGGTGGTCACTTAGTGGTTATCAGCTTTCACTCGTTGGAAGATCGTCGCGTGAAGCGCTTTATTCGCCACCATGTCCGCGGCGATACCGACTTGCCGCGAGGGGTGCCGATTCGCGACGATCAAATGAATCGGCGTCTTGAAGCGCTAGGCAAAGGTGTGCGGCCAAGCGAGGAGGAAGTGGATGCCAATCCTCGCGCACGTAGTGCCGTCATGCGGGCTGCACGCAAACGGATGTAAATGTCATCATGAGCATGGATCGGATTGAGCAGTGGGCAACCACGCTACGCACCGAATGGCCTTTCAGGCTGCGTTTGCGCGCCTGGCCGGTAGCTATTACGCTACTCTTTCTACTCTGCATGGCCTCTGGGCTGGGCGTGGTTGTCACTACCCATATGACGCGGGTTCAATTTGCTCAGCTGCAACAGCTGGAGCAAGAAGAGAACCAGTTGCAAACGGAGTGGGGGCAACTGCTACTTGAGGAGGGCGCATGGTCAACACCTGCCCGTATTGAACAAATTGCCACTGATCGCCTGGGTATGCGAATCCCCGATGTCCATGATGTTGAGGTGATTCGGCCATGAGAAGCGAACGTCGCGGCGGTACCTCGCGTCAGGCGCCGATTGCCCCTCCGCTCGGCGGCGGGCGGTTCATGTTTATTATGCTTGCGATTGGCTTGGCATCGGCTATTTTGATTGGTCGGATTACCCTGCTGCAGGTCATTGACCGACCCTTTCTGCAAAGCCAGGGTGACGCGCGTACTCTTCGTCACGAAACGATCCCTGCCCACCGCGGCATGATTACAGACCGCAATGGCGAACCGTTGGCGATTTCCACGCCAGTGGTCACCCTCTGGGCTAATCCGCAAGAGCTACCCGACGATGCTATACAGCGTGTAATGCTGGCCCAGGCGTTGGGTATGACGCTGGGTGACTTCGAGGCGCGGGTGGCTCGCTTCAGCGAGCATGAGTTCATGTATTTACGCCGTCAGATGACCCCTGCGGCGGCCCAGCAGATTCTAAACCTGCGCACGCCCGGCGTTTATCCGCAGCGTGAATATAAACGCTACTATCCCGCTGGCGAGGTCGCCGCCCAACTGCTGGGGGTAACCAACGTTGACGATGTCGGTCAGGAGGGCTTGGAGCTTTCTTATCAGCCTTACCTGGCGGGGCGACCAGGTCAGCGGCGGGTCATTAAAGATCGCCGCGGGCGCCTGGTTCGTGAGCTGGGCGTTATTGACGAAGCCCAGCCGGGGGGCGAATTGACCCTCTCTATTGATCAACGCATTCAATATATGGCTTACCGGGAGCTGCGCGCAGCGGTAGCTGAGAATGAGGCCGATGGCGGCGTGTTGGTGATGATGGATGCCCGCACGGGAGAGGTGTTGGCTATGGCTAACTTACCCTCCTACAACCCTAACAACCGAGCGGGGCTTGATCCGCGTGGGTTACGTAACCAAGCGTTGGTCGATGTATTTGAGCCCGGCTCGGTGATGAAGCCGCTGGCCATGGCTGCCGTGTTAGAGAGCGGCGTGGTGGATCGCAACGCTGTGGTTGATACCTCGCCTGGTTGGATGCGACTGGATCAGTTCACCATTCGCGATTTCCGTAATTATGGCGAGCTGGATTTGGCTGGCATTCTGGAACATTCTTCGAATGTTGGGATGTCTCGACTGGCGCTGCGGTTGAGCGATACGGCGATTTGGGAAAAGTATAACCAGTTAGGGCTGGGGCAGGCACCCGGAACCGGTTTTCCTGGCGAGTCCACTGGCAGCTTACCGGCACCGGTTCGCTGGTCGCGCAGCGAGCGGGCGACGCTCTCCTACGGTTACGGCCTATCCGTGTCAGCGGTGCAGTTGGCGAGTGCTTACACGGCGCTAGCCAATGATGGCGTGCGTTTGCCGCCCTCACTGCTACGCCTTTCTGAGCCGCCCCAAGGCATCCCCGCGATAGAGCCTTCGGTTGCCAATGACCTGTTGCGGATACTGGAAACTTCCGTTGCGGCCTATACCGGCGGGCGGCGAGCTCGTGTCGAGGGTTATCGTGTTGGCGGCAAAACGGGCACGGTGCGCAAAATAGGCCAGCAGGGCTATACCACCGATGCCTACCGCAGCGTCTTTGCTGGTATTGCGCCTATTTCTGACCCGCGTATTGTCACAGTGGTAATGATTGATCACCCCAAAGCAGGCGAGTTTTATGGCGGCGCTGTTGCCGCACCGGTTTTTTCCAGCGTGACGGGGAATGCTTTACGCTTGCTGGACGTACCGCCGGATCACGAGGCGGAGTAGTATTTTAAGGAGATGGCATGACGCTGAGTCCAGGCGAAATATTAACGGCACTCGCGAAAGTATGGCCTAAGTCACCACTGCCCGCTGACCTGCCCAAGCTGCCGGATCAGGTGCGCATTGAAATGAACTCGCGCAAGCTTGCCAAGGGCGACATTTTCGTGGCCGTGCCTGGCAGCCAGCGTGACGGACGCGATTTCATCGAGCAAGCCCTTGAAGCTGGGGCTTCGCTTGTTTTAGCGCAGGGGTCTCACGGCGATGTACAGCTTGAAGGGCGGGTGCTGAAGCTGCCGCATTTGTCGTCGCGCTTAGGTGAGCTAGGCAGGGCACTGTACCAGGTGCCTAGCGATCTGGAAGTCATTGCGGTGACCGGTACAAATGGTAAAAGCTCTGTTACTCACTATATTGCTGCCCTCAGCGAAGCATTGGGAACACCTGCGGGTCTTGTCGGCACCTTAGGCGTGGGGCGGCCTGGCGAGCTGAGCGATAGTGGCTTAACCACGCCTGGCCCCTTGGCGCTGCAGGCGACGCTGGGTGAGTTGGCCCAGCAGGGGGTGAAGCGCGTTGCCCTCGAAGCCTCTTCCCACGCTCTGGATCAGTACCGGTTGGAAGCGGTCAACGTCAGCGTAGGAGTGTTTACCAATCTGACCCGCGATCATTTAGATTATCACGGCAGTATGGCGGCCTATGCGGCCTCGAAAGCCAAGCTGTTTCGCCGTTCTGAGCTTAGCTTGGCGGTGGTGAATGGTGATGACCCCTTGGCGCGCTTAATGCTGGCTGGTGCTAGTAGCCGCGTACGTGTGCTGGCCACCGGGCAAGACGAGGCCGTTACGCTGCGGGTGCTGGACTGGCAGGCGTTCGAGCAGGGGCAGCAGGCGATGATTGCGACCCCCGACGGCGAGAAAATGCTGCGCTTAACGTTAATGGGGCGCTTTAATTTAGATAACGTCCTGCTAGCGATGGCTGTGCTGTATGGGTTAGGCGAATCCCTCGATGCGCTGTTTGACGCAGCGACAACGCTTTCTCCTGTGCCGGGGCGTATGGAGCGCTATGGCGATGTGGGGGCTCCCAGTGTGGTTGTGGATTATGCCCACACACCTGATGCCCTACAGAGTGCCCTTCAGGCGCTACGGGCTCACTTGGGGGACGCGGGTAAATTGTGGTGTGTGTTTGGCTGTGGCGGGGAGCGTGATACGGGTAAGCGAGCTGAGATGGCCCGGGCCGCCGAACAGTTGGCAGATCACATCGTTGTCACTGACGATAATCCGCGGAATGAATCCGCCGCGCAAATCCGTGAGCAGATTCTGAGCGGGTTCTCAACGGTGGTGCAACCGATTGAAATCGCTGAGCGCCGAGAGGCCGTAGCAGCGGCTATTCAACAAGCTGGCGCCCAGGATGTGGTGCTGATCGCCGGGAAAGGGCATGAGGCATATCAGGAGATACAAGGGGTACGCCATCCTTACGCCGATAGCGAAGAGATTCAGCGCGCCTTTGCCCAGCGGAAAGCGCAGTAATGCATTGGGCTCTTGGTCAAGTGGCCGCGGCGCTCGGCATTGAATCGCCGTCAGGCAGTGCTCAGTTAATCATTCACTCGGTTGTTACCGATAGTCGTAAAATTGAGCCTGGCTGCCTGTTTGTCGCGTTAAAAGGCGCCAATTTTGATGGCCACGATTTTGTCGAGCGTGCCCATGCGCTCGGCGCGGTAGCGGCGTTGGTCGACGCACCTGTTGCCAGCGACTTACCCCAATTGGTGTGCCCCGATACGCGCTTAGCCCTGGGATTGCTAGCCGGTGAACATCGGCGCGCATGGCACGGGCCCTTGGTAGCGGTCACCGGCAATAGCGGTAAAACCACGGTTAAGGAGATGTGCGCGGCACTGCTGAGGCCTTTGGGCGAGGTGTTAGCGACCGAGGGGAATCTGAACAACGATTTCGGTGCGCCGCTGACCTTATTGCGATTGCGGCAACAGCACAAAGTCGCCGTGATAGAGTTAGGCGCTAATCATCTGGGTGAAATCGCCTGGACGGCGCCGCTGTCACAGCCCGATATTGCGATTATCACCAATGTCACCGGCGCCCATGTGGGTGAGTTTGGCGGCATGGGGCAGATCGCCCAGGCGAAAAGTGAACTGCTCGTTGGGCTAAGCGAGCAGGGTACGGCCATATTGAACCGCGATGATCGCTACTACTCCTTTTGGGCTTCGCGTGCGGCCCCAAGGCGAGTGGTTAGCTTTGGCTTTCATCCCCAGGCACATGTCAGCGCCTCAGCGCTTTCCTGTGATCCTCAAGGGCGGTATGCTTTCACGCTACTGCAGCATGGTCAGGCGCTGGGCCAAGTGCGTTTACCGCTACTTGGCAAGCATAATGTCAGCAATGCCTTAGCTGCGGCTGCCGCGGCATTAGCGCTGGGCGTGCCGCCTGAGCAGATCATTACGCGCTTGGATGCATTGCAAGCGCTAGCGGGTAGGCTAACCGTGGTGCCCGGTTTGCGGGGGGGCAAACTACTGGATGATACTTACAATGCCAACCCCGGGGCGGTCAAAGCCGCTCTGGATACGCTGGCAAGTTTCCCGGCCCCACGCTGGTGTGCGTTGGGCGTAATGGGCGAGCTGGGAGACGAGTCGGCAGCGCTGCACGCGGACATTGGCCGTTACGCTGCAGAACTTGGTATTGATCAGCTGTTGACGCTGGGCGACGCGGCAAGCGCTGCCAGCGAGGCCTTTGGTCGTGGGCTGCATTTTAACGATCACGAGGCGCTAACGCGTCATGTCACTAATACTTTGCCGCCGGACACCACCTTGCTGGTGAAAGGGTCGCGCAGTGCGGGCATGGAACATGTCATCAATGCACTGCGTTCGGATAAATAAGGTAAACGCCGTTCATGTTACTTCACTTGGCGAATTTTCTGTCGCAGTACCAGTCTGATTTTCAGGTAGTCAATTATTTAACTCTGCGCGTGATTTTAGGCGCTCTCACCTCATTAATGCTCTGCTTATGGCTGGGGCCATGGATGATCCGCAGGCTGGTCGAGGGGCAAATCGGTCAATCCGTGCGTGACGATGGTCCTCAGTCCCATCTTTCCAAGGCGGGTACCCCGACCATGGGTGGGGCGATGATTCTGTTGGCCATCGCCATGAGTACCTTGCTATGGGGTGACCTAACCAATCTTTATATTTGGGTGGTATTAGGCGTCACGCTAGGTTTTGGTGCCATCGGCTGGGTCGATGATTACCGCAAAGTAGTGGAGAAAAATCCGCGTGGCTTACCCGCTCGCTGGAAGTATTTCTGGCAGTCGGTGGTGGGGCTTGGGGCGGCAGTGCTGCTCTATTTGACCGCTTCAACGCCGGTCGAAACCAGCTTGTTAGTGCCAATGTTCAAAGAAGTCGCGCTGCCGCTGGGCCTATTCTATATCGTGCTTACCTACTTTGTGATTGTGGGCAGTTCCAATGCGGTTAATTTGACCGATGGCCTCGATGGCTTGGCAATTATGCCTACGGTACTGGTGGCCATGGGCTTGTCAGTGTTTGCTTATGCCAGCGGCAATACCGTGTTTGCCGAATATTTACATATTCCGTTTATTGCCGGTACCGGTGAGCTGGCGGTTTTTTGTGCCACCATTGCCGGTGCCGGGCTTGGCTTTTTATGGTTCAACACTTACCCCGCCCAGGTCTTTATGGGCGACGTAGGCGCCTTGGCGTTAGGGGCTGCGTTGGGGGTGGTGGCAGTGATCGTGCGCCAGGAAATCGTGCTGTTTATTATGGGCGGTATTTTTGTCATGGAGACGGTGTCGGTCATCCTTCAGGTGGGATCCTATAAGCTTACCGGGCGGCGCATCTTTCGCATGGCGCCACTGCATCACCACTATGAATTGAAAGGCTGGCCTGAGCCGCGGGTAATCGTGCGTTTTTGGATCATTACCGTGGTGCTGGTGCTGCTCGGCCTCGCAACGCTCAAGGTTCGTTAATGAAAGTTCGTTGATGCAAATGGCCAAGAGTGGATCGACGGGTCGAGAGCATGAGGCGAGAGGAAACCGGTGATGGTTCGAGTTGCTAAAGGATTAACGCTAGTGGTGGGGCTGGGGCTATCGGGTCGAGCGATATGCCGCCATTTAAGCCGCTTAAAAGTGCCCTACATGGCAGCGGATACACGTGCTGAACCTCCGGGGTTGGATGACTTTAAAGCCACTCATCCGGGTGTTGCAGTTCACTGTGGCCCGTTAACGTCGCTGGATCTGCGTGATGTTGATGAGGTGGTGGTTAGCCCTGGTCTTGATCCGAGAATGCCGGGCTTGATAGAGCTGGCGGATCAACTAAATCCGCGCACAGGTGAGCCGATGGTGGTGGGCGAAATAGCCCTCTTTGTACGCGCCGCTAACGCCCCCATCGCCGCTATTACCGGATCCAATGCCAAGTCAACAGTCACTTCGCTGCTGGGGGAAATGGCCGCTGCTGCCGGTGTTAATGCGGCGGTGGGGGGGAATCTTGGCACCCCCGCGCTGGATCTGTTGGCCAACCATCCCGATGCCGCGCTCTATATCTTAGAACTTTCAAGCTTTCAGCTTGAAATGACGCCCCACCTGAATGCCAGCTGTGCTGCCTTTCTGAACTTATCCGAAGACCACCTGGATCGCCATGGCGATATGCATGGCTATCGCGCCGCCAAACAGCGTATTTTTATTGGTGCCGAGCATGCCGTGGTGAATGCTGATGATCCTAACACGTGGCCTGAATATCCCGTTGATCAAGTGTCTTACTTTACGCAAGCAGCCCCAAAGGGGGGCGAGTGGGGGCTGGCGTTTCGCCACGAGAAGCTGACGTTAATGCAGGGTTCCACCCCTTGGTTGGCTATTGATGAGCTAAAAATGGCCGGCCAGCACAACTACCTCAATGCTTTGGCGGCACTGGCCATGGGCCAGGCACTGGGCTTTGCAGCCGAGCCCATGTGCAGCGCGCTGCGGGAATTTAACGGCTTGGAGCACCGTAGTGAAGTCATTGCGCAGATTAACGGCGTCACCTGGGTCAACGACACCAAGGGTACCAACGTAGGCGCTACCTTAGCGGCCATTAATGGCATTGGCTCAACACTGAAAGGGCGTTTGATTCTACTTGCGGGCGGGGTAGGTAAGGGCGCTGATTTTTCCCCCTTGGCTGAACCGCTTTCGAGGTGCGCGCGGCACGTGCTGCTGTTTGGTTTAGATGCCCCGCGGTTAGCCGACGCCTTGACTGAATACGTCAGCATTCAGCAGGTGGAGGATTTAACCCAGGCGATGGAGACAGCCTTTGAGCTTGCCCAGCCGGGCGACTGCGTGTTGTTATCGCCCGCTTGCGCGAGCCTGGATCAGTTTGCTAACTATCAGCAGCGCGGCGATGTATTCCGCCGCTGGGTACAGCAGCGGGCACTGCCTGCCAGAGGGGAGGCGCCATGAGTCGAATTCAGCGTCTGCGCACGGTGCTTACCACCCGTGATCTACCCTGCGATGTGTGGCTCATTGTAGCGGCGGTTGCCTTGGCGGGGTTGGGTTGGGTCATGGTCAGCTCGGCTTCGATTGGCTTGCTGGAAGATACTTATCACTACTCACGTCAGCACGGCGTTTTCCTGGTGCTTGCCATCATTGCCTGCGTTTTTATGCTCTGCGTGCCGCTTGAAGTGTGGCGCCAAAACGCAGCGCTGATTCTGCTCGCCACTATTTTTCTATTGGTTTTGGTGCTGATTGTTGGTCAGGAGATCAATGGTAGTAAGCGCTGGATAGCGTTGCCGGGGCCATTGCCGAGTTTACAGGTCTCCGAATTTGCCAAAGTCGGGCTGATTTTCTATATGGCGGCATTTATGTCGCGTTTTACCTACGACTTGCGTCGCCGAGCGTTCAGCATGTGGCGCCCACTGGCCGTGCTCGCCGTACCGGTTGGGCTGCTATTTTTAGCGCCTGATTTCGGCGGGATGGTGGTCTTTACCGTCTGCGTGATTGGCATGCTGATGATGTGCGGTGCCTCGCTGGTGCTGCTGATTGGCAGCGGGCTGTTGCTCGGCTCCGGGGCGGTTGTAATGGTGCTGATAGAACCCTACCGGCTGGCCCGGTGGACCAGTTTTTTAGACCCCTGGGCCGATCAGTTTGCGACCGGTTACCAGTTAACTCAGGCGTTAATAGCCTTCGGGCGAGGTCATGTGACGGGCACTGGGTTGGGTAACAGTGTGCAAAAACTGCATTACCTGCCCGAGGCGCATACCGACTTTATCTTTGCCGTAATCGCTGAAGAGTTGGGCATGATAGGCGCGATTATCGTCGTGCTGTTGTTCACGCTGTTTATTGCCCGCGCTATGTGGATAGGGCGCAAAGCTGAACTGGCAGGGCATCTATTTGGCGCTTATGTAAGCTACGGCATCGGTTTTGTCGTAGCCGCCCAGGCGTTTATTAACATGGCGGTAAGTTCCGGGCTGTTGCCGACTAAAGGGCTAACGCTGCCGCTGATGAGCTATGGCGGCTCTAGCCTGCTAGTGACAGGTATAATGGTTGGGCTACTGCTGCGCACGGATGCTGAAACACGTCATCGCCCCCGACGCGCGTCCACCCCCTATAAATCGCGCCATGAACCGCGTTTATCGTAATGCGATGCCGCTTGGTGCTATCAGGAGTTTGATGTGACGACTAACGTTAGCCGACGAGTACTGATTATGGCGGGGGGCACCGGCGGCCACGTGTTCCCAGCCTTGTCACTCGCCAACGCTTTGCAAGCGCAGCAGGTCGACGTTGAGTGGTTGGGCAGCCCTAGAGGGATTGAAAACCGCCTGGTCCCCGAAGCGGGCATTAAATTACATACAATTGCGGTTAGCGGGCTGCGCGGCAATGGCTTGATGGGCTGGCTAAAAGCACCTCTTAACCTTAGCCGTGCGGTGTTGCAGGCGCGTGCGGTTATTCGCGACTTCAAGCCTCAGGTGGTGGTCGGTTTGGGGGGCTTTGCCAGTGGTCCCGGCGGGTTAGCTGCTTGGCTGACGCGCGTTCCTTTAGTGATCCATGAGCAGAATGCCGTGGCAGGCCTGACCAATCGCGTGCTGTCACGACTCGCCAAGCGTACCTATGCCGCTTTCCCTGAGGCCTTTGGGGCGCGTGCCGATGTCATTGGCAATCCAGTGCGTGACGATATCGCCGCCTTAGGGAATACCCCAAGAGATGCGGAGATCCTCTCTGCAAGGCCTCTGCGGTTGCTGGTAGTGGGAGGCTCGCTCGGTGCTGTCGCCCTTAACGAACGCTTGGCCCCCGCGCTGGCAGCTCTGCCCATTGAGCGTCGCCCCCTGGTGCGCCATCAGGCGGGTAAAAACCGTGAAAAGACCACTGCTGAAAATTATCAGCAGCACGGCGTGAGCGCCGAGGTTAGCCCCTTTATTGATGATATGGCTGCTGCCTACGAGTGGGCCGACTTAGTGGTGTGTCGCTCAGGTGCCCTGACTGTCGCGGAGTTGGCCGCTGCGGCCAAGCCAGCGCTGCTAGTGCCGTTTCCTTTTGCCGTTGATGACCATCAGCGGATCAATGCCCAGGTGCTAGTCAAGGCGGGAGCGGCAAAGTGCGTGGTTCAGTCTGAGCTCACTGTTGAGCGGTTAAGTGAATTTTTAAATCAATTGCTCGTCCCAAATACCCTGGCTGCGATGGCAGCGAATGCACGTCAGGCTGCCCATTTAGACGCCACGAAGCGCTTGGCTGAAGGGTGTTTGGCGATGGTGCCGTTAGGAGACTCTGCGTGATCGATTCAGACAAAGCCATGACACCCTCACGTTCTGCCGCTGGCCCCGGCATGCGCCGAATTCAGCGACTCCATTTTGTCGGCATTGGTGGCGCAGGGATGTGCGGTATTGCCGAGGTGTTAGCGAATCAAGGTTACACCGTGAGCGGTAGTGATGCGAAAACCTCTTCGGTCGTGGAGCGGCTGCGGCAATGCGGTGTTTGTGTTGCGATCGGACATGCCGAGGCCAATGTCGAGGGCGCTGATGTGGTGGTGGTGTCGAGTGCCATTGATGAAACCAATCCAGAAATACGCTGGGCCCATGAGCACCGCGTGCCGGTGGTGCGCCGGGCTGAAATGCTCGCTGAACTAATGCGTTTTCGTCACGGTATTGCCGTGGCGGGTACCCATGGTAAAACCACCACGACCAGCTTGACGGCAACATTGCTGGCTGAAGGGGGACTCGATCCCACCTTTGTGATTGGTGGCAAGCTGACCAGTGCCGGCGCTAATGCCCGCTTAGGTGAGGGCGACTATTTAGTTGCTGAAGCCGATGAATCCGACGCCTCTTTTTTACACCTACAGCCGATGGTGTCGGTTGTCACCAATATCGATGCTGACCATATGGCGACCTATGGCGGCGACTTTGAACGGCTCAAAAGTACCTTTATCGAATTCCTACACAACTTGCCGTTTTATGGCTTGGCTGTGCTGTGTATCGATGACCCGCATGTGCGCGTGCTGTGTGAACAGGTGAAGCGGCAGTTCGTGACCTATGGGTTTGATAGCGATGCCGATTACCGGATTGTCGATTTTGCCCAGCGTGGCGGTGAAGTGACGTTCACGGCGCTACGCCCTGGCGGCGCTGCGCCGTTAAATGTCCGTTTGGCTATGCCGGGGCGCCACAATGCTCTAAACGCCATGGCGGCAATTGTGGTAGCCACCGATGCCGGTGTGAGCGATAGCGCTATTCTGAGTGGTCTGGCAGGTTTTGCCGGTGTTGGTCGCCGTTTTCAGGTGCATGGCCATTTCTCTGCACCCCAAGGGGGCGGCGATATCATGTTGGTGGATGACTATGGTCACCATCCTCGTGAAGTTGATATGGTCATTCAGGCGATTCGTGCAGGCTGGCCAGACCGTCGCCTAGTCATGCTTTATCAGCCCCATCGCTATAGCCGTACCCGCGATTTATACGAAGATTTTGTCAGGGTGCTTTCTCAAGTCGATACGCTTGTGCTGCTTGATGTTTATAGCGCCGGTGAAGCGGTTATTCCTGGTGCCGAAGGAAAAACCTTGGCGGGCTCTATTCGACAGCGTGGTGACGTCGACCCGCTATTTGTTGAGCATAAACACGAACTGCCTGCGCTGTTAACCAACGTATTGCGCCCAGGCGATATTTTAATAACCCAGGGCGCCGGTGATGTGGGTGGGATCTCCCTGCGCTTGGCACAAGCACAGCTAGCGATGAACGAGGTGGATCTGTGAGTGTTGACGTAGCAACTCCCCAGTCTCTTGAAAAAGTCGTTGTCGTTTACGGTGGCACCTCTGCTGAACGCGAGGTGTCGCTGAAAAGTGGGTCAGCGGTGCTTGAGGCGCTGCAACGTAAAGGTGTCAATGCCTGTGGCTATGATCCCCGCGACAACGGCCTAGTGGGCTTGGAGCAATTGGCTCCCTCGCTTGTCTTTGTGGCTCTGCATGGCCGCGGTGGGGAAGACGGCACTCTACAGGGGGCACTAGAACTGCTCGACATTCCTTATACCGGCAGCGGGGTGCTCGCTTCAGCCCTGGGGATGGATAAGCAGCGCACCAAGCAGGTATGGAGCGCGGTTGGGCTACCCACCCCTGAAAGTATTATGTTAGAGGCAACGGCGGAGTGGTCCGCCGTGGTCGAGCAACTTAGCTTGCCGTTGATTGTGAAGCCTGTGCATGAAGGGTCGACGCTGGGTATTAGCATTGTAAAAAACCAGGCAGCGCTTGAAGCGGCCTATCACGAGGCGGCCCAGTTCGACGCCCGCGTGATGGCGGAGCGTTTTGTGGTGGGTGAAGAGTATACCGTTGCGCTGCTAGGTGATCAGGTATTACCGGCGATTCGTGTTGAAGTACCGGGTGGTTTCTACGACTACGAGGCCAAATATATCGCTAATACCACCCAGTATCACTTGCCCTGCGGTTTGTCGGCACAGCATGAGGCTGAGCTTGCATTGCTTTGCCAGCAGGCGTTTGCCGCTATCGGTGGAGTCGGCTGGGGTCGGGTTGATGTCATGCGTGATAGTGAAGGGCGTTTTTGGCTGTTGGAAGTCAATACGGTGCCAGGCATGACCGATCATAGTTTGGTACCTCAAGCGGCGGCTCACGCGGGCATCAGCTTTGATGATCTAGTGTTGCGAATACTCAACACCGCAGGCGAGCATTTCACCGCATGAGTAATGACTTGTTTAAAAGCGCCTTTTTAAAAAGTGCCTTATGAAAAAGCGTAACGCTTGGATGGGAATTCTCCTGCTGGCGCTACTTATGGGAGCTGGCGGGCGCGCGCTTTGGCTGTGGCTAGATCGTCCGATTGAACGTGTGTCTATTCGCGGTGAATGGGAGTACGTCAGCGCCGACTACCTGCGTACTCAGTTGGCACCCCTGGTGGTTGATGCCACCTGGTTATCAGCTGATTTGGGTGAATTACGCGACCGTGCGCTGCAAGTGGGTTGGTTAAACGAAGTGCGCATTTCCCGTGAGTGGCCAAATGCACTGGTGTTTGAGCTGGTTGAACAGCAGCCTGTCGCACGCTGGAATGATGACTTCTTGCTTAATCCTGAAGGGGAGCCTTTCGCTTTTGCGCCATTATCACCACCTACAGGTTTGCCCGATCTCGCTGGTCCTGCTGGGAGCAGTGAAGAAGTGCTGGACTATTACCACCGTTTAAAACTTCACTTTGAACAGTTATCGTTGAATCTTACTCAACTACGTTTAGAGCCGCGCGGTGCCTGGCGGCTCCAATTAAACGATGGCGCTTGGGTGATGTTAGGTCGGCGTCAGCATGAAGTGCGTTTAGCACGGCTGTCGGCTTCATGGCAGCGTGAGTTATCGTCTCTTGGGGATCAGATTCGTTATATTGATCTGCGCTACCCTAACGGTGTGGCTGTTGCTTGGCATGGAGAAAGTGAATTTACGGTGCAAGATGAGTAACTCTTCTATTACTTGATGCAAATAAGGTGTAAAAGTGAGTGGTTGCCATCGTTGAAAAAGCCAATAATCGGCTTTAAATTGCTACCCAAGCCTATTATTGTGGGTTTGTACTAGTCGTATTGCGACTATTGTTTCTATACTATGGGCCAGAAGCGGATTAAATAGTTTTTAATTTCGACTATTGGTACTTAGCGATTGTCTGAAAAGCAGCACTGATTATTTTGGGTAGCACGCTTTCAATGTTAAGCGTTGGATTAAGCGCCACCCTATTTATATTTATTTTTAACAATGACGCAAGGAGATTTCCCGACTCATGGCAGGCTCACCCAACGCATCCAATATGGTGGTCGGGCTGGACATTGGAACGTCCAAGGTCGTCGCGATAGTCGGTCAACCCACCGACGACGGCGGAATTGAAATTGCAGGTATTGGTTCGCATCCTTCGCGTGGCATGAAGCGTGGCGTAGTGATCAATATTGAATCGACAGTGCAGTCTATCCAGCGCGCCGTTGAAGAAGCAGAATTAATGGCCGGTTGTGATATTCACTCGGTATACGTTGGCGTGGCAGGCAGCCATATCAGTTCAATGAACTCTGATGGCGTTGTCGCCATTAAAGAGCGTGAGGTAACGCCCTCCGACATTGAGCGTGTGATTGACTCTGCGCGGGCGCGTGCCATCTCTGAAGGCCAGCGAGTGCTGCATGTGCTGCCCCAAGAGTTTTCGATTGATGCCCAGGGTGGCATTCGCGAGCCGCTTGGCATGTCCGGTGTGCGCTTGGAAGCGCAGGTGCACTTAGTGACAGCCGCATTAAACGCGGTGCAGAATATTGAGAAGTGTGTGCGCCGCTGCGGTCTTGAAGTTGATGCTATTATCTTAGAGCAGCTCGCCTCTAGTATGGCCGTGCTTACTGAAGATGAGCGTGAACTGGGCGTCTGTATGGTCGATATTGGTGGTGGAACTACCGACATGGCTATTTTCAGCGAAGGCGCCATACGCCACACGGCGGTGATTCCCATCGCCGGGGATCAAGTCACTAACGATATCGCCATGGCGTTGCGAACACCCACGCAGCACGCTGAAGAGATCAAAGTTAAATACGCTTGCGCGCTAACCCATTTAGCCGCCAGCGATGAAATGATTAAAGTACCTAGCGTAGGTGATCGTCCAGCGCGTGATCTATCGCGCCAAGCGCTCGCTGAAGTGGTAGAGCCACGCTACGAAGAGCTATTTACGCTAGTGAGAGACGAATTGCGCCGTAGTGGCTATGAAGACATGGTGGCTGCTGGGATAGTGCTTACCGGCGGTACCTCGCGCATGGAAGGGGTTAGCGAATTGGCAGAAGAGATTTTCCATATGCCCGTTCGTATCGCATGTCCGCAGAATGTAAGAGGTTTGGCGGATGTCGTTTGTAATCCCATTTATGCGACGGGCGTTGGTCTGCTGCATTATGCCTTGCAGGAAACGCGTCATGGGCAAGGTCTAAGAAGCCACGGGGGAGTGGTTGCAGCCCATAAGGGACGCAACGAGCTTGCCCGGCGTGATATCAAGGAAGACCATTCGGCGCTGGCAAGAATTAAAGGCTGGTTCAAAGGAAATTTCTGACAGGGCCGCAAGCGCGGTTCAGGAGACGGGGCTTATGTTCGAATTGGTAGATAACGCACCCTCGAGCAGTGCGGTCATCAAAGTGGTTGGCGTTGGCGGCGGTGGCGGCAATGCTGTTAACCACATGGTCGAAAGCAATATTGAAGGCGTTGAGTTCATCTGCGCCAACACGGATGCCCAGGCGCTCAAGCGCGTATCGGCAAAAACTGTACTGCAGCTGGGCAGTGAAATCACCAAAGGGTTAGGCGCAGGTGCCAATCCCGATGTGGGCCGCCAAGCGGCAATGGAAGACCGCGAGCGCATCGCTGAATTACTGGTCGGTGCCGATATGGTCTTCATCACTGCCGGTATGGGCGGTGGTACGGGCACAGGAGGTGCGCCGGTGGTTGCCCAGGTCGCCAAGGAACTGGGGATTCTCACCGTTGCGGTAGTGACGCGCCCCTTCCCCTTTGAAGGGCCGAAGCGTATGCGCGCTGCTGAAGAGGGCATGAAAGAGCTCTCTGAGCACGTTGATTCGTTGATCACTATTCCTAATGAAAAACTGCTTTCCGTGCTGGGCAAGAACGCCACGCTACTGACGGCCTTTAGTGCGGCGAACGATGTGCTGCTGGGGGCTGTTCAAGGTATCGCAGAACTGATCACCAGCCCGGGCATCATCAACGTCGATTTTGCTGATGTGCGCACCGTTATGTCTGAAATGGGCATGGCGATGATGGGTACCGGTGGTGCCACGGGTGAAAATCGTGCTCGCGAAGCCGCCGAGAAAGCGATTCGCAGCCCGCTGCTGGAAGATATCGACCTTCACGGCGCACGTGGTATCTTGGTCAACATTACTGCAGGTCCCGATTTGTCGATCGGCGAGTTCAACGATGTGGGCGCTACCGTCCAAGAGTTTGCGTCTCCAGATGCCACCATTGTTGTCGGCACCTCCATTGATATGGAAATGTCCGACGAGCTGCGTGTCACCGTTGTTGCCGCCGGCTTGGACGGGCAAAAACCTAAGGCGGCCGCGCGCGAGCCGGCCCGTCGGTCAGCTGCAGAATCCTCGGATTACCGCAAGTTGCAACAGCCAACGGTAATGCGCCAGCAGGCAACAGCACGCGCTGAAGCGCCCGAAGCGACCGCAAAATCGCGTCCTGAAAAGCGTCGCGCTTCCGAAGCCGATGACTATCTGGACATCCCCGCGTTTCTACGCCGCCAGGCGGATTGATTCTCGATATCAGGCTCATTGCAACAGCGAGCGAGCGTTTTATTGGCTAAAACGCTCGTTTGCTGTTAAAGTGAACACTGTTTGATAACTTTTTCCCCTGCGGTTATTACCGTCATCAGAGCTCGGCTACTATCCATGATCAGACAACGCACCCTACAAAACGTCATTCGCGCCACCGGAGTGGGCCTGCATTCTGGCAAAAAAGTCCATCTTGCTCTGCGTCCGGCGCCGGCCAATACTGGGATTGTGTTTGTTAGAACCGATTTGGATCCCGTTGCGCACGTTCCCGCACGGGCAGAATTGGTTGAAGATACCAAGCTATGTACTGCTCTTGTATTTAATGGGGTCAAGGTAGCTACCGTTGAGCACCTGATGTCAGCCTTCGCTGGGCTGGGTATTGATAACGCCTATGTGGATGTTAGCGAACCTGAAGTGCCTATTATGGACGGCAGTGCGAGTCCATTTGTGTTTTTAATCCAATCAGCGGGAATTTTAGAGCAGGATGCTGCTAAAAAATTCATTCGTATCAAACACCGTGTAGCGGTGACCGATGGCGATAAAGAGGCGGAGTTCTTACCCCATCAAGGGTTCAAAGTCTCCTTTGCAATCGACTTTGATCATCCTGTTTTTGAGCAGCAGAAACAGACCGCGTTGATCGATTTCTCGACCACGTCCTTCGTTAAAGAAGTTTCCCGTGCACGTACTTTTGGATTTATGCGTGACCTAGAGTTCTTACGCTCTAACAATCTGGCGCTCGGCGGAAGTTTAGACAACGCCATTGTGGTGGATGATTACCGCGTCGTTAATGAAGGCGGCCTACGTTACGAAGATGAGTTTGTTAAGCACAAAGTATTGGATGCTATCGGTGACTTGTACCAGCTGGGTTATAGCTTAATCGGCGAGTTCCGAGGTGTGAAATCTGGCCACGCACTCAACAATCAGCTCTGCCGCGAGTTGATGGCGCAGCCCGATGCCTATGAAATTGTCACCTTTGAAGAAGACAAAGCTGTGGCGCCGATCTCTTATGCCGCACCCGCAATGGCGTAATATAGTAGGCTTAGCTTTTATATTAGCGCTTTTTTACTTTTGATTCATAAAGCATCGCTTAGGCGGTGCTTTATGCTTTTAATAGTGTGGCGATAGGGCGCTAAGCTTGATTGGTAGAGAAAACGGTGTGAGCGTTACTTGGCTGGTCGAGCATGAGATGCAAGCCGTTCCAAGGCACGTTTTAGCGCTGGGTTGGTGGTATCTTCAGCGCACTCGGAAAGGGTTTTGCCCGCGTCGGCCGACAGACTACGAGTGTTACGCTTTGGTGCCACAATAGGGCGTACAGGACGTACCTTAAAGGTAAAGCCGCTGACCCCTTCAAAGCCAGGCAGTTGATGGAGCAGTTCCAATAAGCGCCGCTGTTCGAAGCGTAGCCACGTCAGCCAGCTCGCCTGACCACTAATCAGGGTTAAACGACCTTCACTAAAGCCACCCACAAAAATATGTTCGCGCATCTCTTCGGGCAAGTGGGCGCGCAGGTGTCGCTGGGCCTGATCGATGAGACGAGATAGGCGCATTAACTGATTAATATCACCCGACTTGGAGAGCAGACGGGCGATGGGCTGTGCGCGAGAACGCTTAACCTTTATACTCATACGCTTAATTCCTAGGGTGCTGCTGTATTAGGCACCACTACTAATGACGTCGGCCACCTTCGCCGATGGCTGATTAGTAAACTCTACCACGCTCAGGAGCCGGTCTACAGCATGTCACCTACGCTTGATGTTCAATCAGCTTTGCCGCGGCGCCATCGCCGTTACGGTTTAGCGCGTTGGTGGCTGGCCGGTCTGTTGGTGAGCTGCCTTTTACCCGCCAGTTTAGGCCCTGCAGATGCATTCCGCGGCGGTGAGCGTAGCGTCACGGTCTGTTTCTGGGTGCCTGCGATTTTACGCGCCCAGTCCCACTGGGTAGCCAAGCGTCGGCGCGCGCTGCAACGTTTTGCTCAAAGCCCCCAGCGCTTTGCGCCTGTTCGGCGTCTATGTCACTGGCTAGCCCCGATGGCTATGCTGGTCGCCGCGCGGGATGTCTTGACCCAGCGCGGCCCGCCTTCCCGCCAAGTCTGTCGCTAATACATCTACTTTTTGCATGCTCTAGAGATAATCAGCATGCATTGAAAGGGCAACGTCCGCTGGGACGCTCGTGAATACTTGGATATTTCATGCTTAATAATTTATTACGAAAAGTCGTGGGCTCTAAAAACGACCGCGATGTCAAACGCATGCACAAGAATGTGCCGCAGATTAACGCCTTAGAAGCAGAGCTTGGGGCGATTAGCGATGCTGAACTGCAAGGTAAAACCGCCGAGCTGCGCCAGCGCTTAGAAGCCGGTGAGCCTCTTGATTCGCTGTTGGCGCCCGCCTTTGCGATCGTGCGAGAAGCCAGTAAGCGCGTTATGGGCATGCGCCACTTCGATGTGCAGATGGTAGGCGGCATGACCCTGCACCGTGGCCGCATCGCTGAAATGAAAACTGGTGAAGGTAAAACGCTGGTGGCGACGCTGGCGGTGTACCTGAACGCGTTGCCGGGTAAAGGGGTGCACGTGGTCACGGTGAACGACTACCTGGCTCGCCGTGATGCTGAGTGGATGCGTCCACTATATGAATTTCTGGGCCTTACCATTGGCGTCATTTTCTCTGGTCAGACGGGCGAAGAAAAGCGTCATGCGTATCAGTGCGATATTACCTATGGCACCAACAACGAGTTCGGCTTTGATTATCTACGCGATAACATGGCGTTCTCGTTAGAAGATAAAGTTCAGCGTGGCCTGCACTATGCGATTGTCGATGAGGTTGACTCGATTCTTATCGATGAAGCCCGTACGCCGCTGATTATTTCCGGCGCGGTCGATGAGAATACCGACCTCTATAAAGTCGTCAATCAACTTGCCCAGCAGCTTGAAAAAGGCGAAGAGATTGAAGATGAGGAGGCCACGGTTGTTGGTGACTTCTTGGTCGATGAGAAGCAGAAGCAGGTAGAGTTAACTGAGCAGGGGCATAATAAAGTTGAAGAGCTGATGCGCGCTGAAGGCTTATTAGGCGATGAAGAGTCGCTGTATGCCGCGCAAAACCTTAACTTGCTTCAGCATATGCACTCGGCGCTGCGCGCCCGTCATCTCTATAACCGTGATGTCGACTACATCATCTCTGAAGGTCAGGTGGTGATCGTCGACGAGCACACCGGCCGCTCTATGCCCGGGCGCCGCTGGTCGGAGGGATTGCACCAAGCCGTTGAGGCCAAAGAGGGCGTCACGGTGCAGCGCGAAAGCCAAACGCTAGCCTCAACGACGTTCCAGAACTACTTCCGTCTGTATGAAAAACTCGCCGGGATGACCGGTACAGCGGATACTGAAGCCTTTGAGTTTCGGCAAATTTATGGCCTCGACGTGGTGGTGATTCCCACCAATCGGCCATTGGCCCGTAAAGACCTTAACGATCTGGTTTATTTGAGCGCTGAAGAGAAGTATGAAGCGATCATCAAAGATGTTAAAACCGAGACCGAAGCTGGGCGTCCAGTACTGGTAGGTACGGCTTCTATTGAGACATCCGAGTACCTTGCCAAGCTGATGCGCGAGGCGGGCCTTACGTTCAATGTGCTTAACGCCAAGCAGCACCAGAGTGAAGCGGAGATCATTGCTCAGGCAGGCCGCCCAGGGGCGATTACGATCGCCACCAACATGGCCGGTCGTGGCACCGATATCGTTCTAGGGGGTAACTGGGAGGCCGAAGTCGCCAAGCTGCAAAACCCTAGCCAAGAACAGGTTGAAGCGTTAAAAGTCGAGTGGCAAGCGCGCCACGATGGTGTACTCGCCGCTGGCGGCCTGCATGTGGTGGGTTCTGAGCGCCACGAGTCCCGGCGTATCGACAACCAACTGCGTGGCCGAGCCGGACGCCAGGGTGACCCTGGCTCAACGCGCTTCTTCCTGTCGCTTGAAGATAGCCTGATGCGCCTGTTCGGTTCTGACCGCGTCAAACGCTTGATGCAGGCATTGGGGCTTGAGCATGGCGAAGCCATTGAGCATAAGATGGTCTCTAACGCCGTTGAGCGTGCCCAGAAGAAAGTCGAAGGGCGTAACTTCGATATTCGTAAGCAGCTGCTTGAGTACGATGACGTCGCCAACGATCAGCGCCGAGTGATCTACGACCAGCGCAATGAGATTCTGGCCGCAGACGATGTGGCTGATGCCGTTATTGGTATCCGCGAAGAGGTGATGGAGACGGCCATCAGCGACTACGTGCCGCCCCAAAGCCTGCCCGAACAGTGGGATCTGCCCGGTTTGGAAGCCCACCTGAAGACGGAGTTCAACCTTGACGCACCGGTGGTTAAATGGGCCGCCGAGGATGATCGCTTTAGTGAAGAGCAGCTGCGTGAACGGCTGCAGACAATGCACCGCGAGGCCTATGCAGCCAAAATCGAGGCGGCTGGCGAGAAGCTGATTCGCCGCTTTGAGAAGCAGGTCATGCTGCAAGTGCTGGACACGCGTTGGAAAGAGCATCTTCAGTCGATGGATCATTTGCGTCGCGGTATCCACCTACGTGGCTATGCTCAGAAAAACCCCAAGCAAGAGTACAAGCGTGAATCTTTTGAACTCTTCCAGCACCTGCTAGAGCACATTAAAGCTGATGTGACGCGCATTCTGAGCCACGTGCAGGTTCGTCAGCCCGAGGAAGTGGATGCCCTTGAGCAACAGCGCCGCGAAGCGCTGGCGCGGGAAACCGCCACGGCGGCAAGCCGTCATGACACCCCGGCCCAGGAGCAGCCCGAAACCGAGCAGGAAGCGCCTGGTGTCGATGGCCGCCCTGTGCGTCGTGAAGGCCCGAAAGTTGGCCGCAACGACCCCTGTTTTTGTGGCTCGGGTAAAAAGTACAAGCAGTGCTGTGGAAAACTAAGCTAACGGCGCCCGTTTTTGAGACCGTTTTTTGAGACGGTTTGTGAAACGGTCTTTGTCTAAAGGAGAAAATCATGGCGGTTGGAAACACTCCCTTTCCAGAGTTGCCCCCCCTAGAAGGGGTGCGCCTGGGGGTTGCAATGGCGGGTATCAAAAAGCCGGATCGTCGTGATGTAGTGGTGATTGAGCTGCCCGAGACCGTGGCGGTTTCAGGGGTCTTTACCCGTAATGCGTTCTGCGCAGCGCCCGTTTTGGTGGCCAAGCAACACCTCGAGCAGTGCCGGGCAGAAAACCGTTCGCCACGTTTTTGGCTGATTAACACTGGCAATGCTAACGCAGGTACGGGTGAAGCAGGGTTGCGGGATGCCAGGGCTAGCTGTGTAGAACTGGCTAAACAAGCCGGTGTATCTGAGCAGGACGTGCTGCCGTTTTCAACCGGCGTAATTGGCGAG
>TARA_R100001369_G_scaffold66760_7_pt1 | contig 61608 bp, 54 predicted proteins | sample TARA_R100001369 | Tara Oceans TARA_R100001369 (sample SAMEA2621528) | marine metagenome | biome: marine biome (ENVO:00000447); feature: surface water layer (ENVO:00002042); material: "saline water (ENVO:00002010), including plankton (ENVO:xxxxxxxx)" | depth 5 m
CCAGTAGAATCACCGGCAGTCCCAGGCCCCAGGCAGCATCTTTAAAGGCAACTAAAATTTGCCGCAGCGAAGGGAAAGGAGCGCGCTCATAGCCTTTGATGCTGCTAAAGACGATGCAGTAGGCGATGAGAATCGAGGCAATCACAATAGCGGGCAGCAGACCTGCTGCAAACAGCCGCCCCACCGAAGTACCGGTCACTGAGCCGTAGATAATCAACGCAATACTCGGCGGCACGATCGGTCCCAAGGTACCAGCAGTGGCGATCAACCCAATCGCAAAGCGCTTATCGTAGCCAGCAGCGACAAGCGCCGGGAACATGATCGAGCCAATCGCCACCACCGTGGCGGGACTTGAACCGGAAATGGCCCCGAAGAAGAGGCATGACAGCACCGTGGCCGCTGCCAAGCCCCCTGGCACCCACCCTACCAACGCCTTGGCAAGATTGATCAACCGGTCGGAAAGCCCACCAATCCGCATAAGCTCCGCCGCCAGAATAAAGAACGGAATCGCCATCAGCGAAAAGTTGTTCATGCCGGTAAACATGCGCATCGGCACGATGACCGGATTGGTGGCGCCAAAGAATTCAATGGCAAGAAACACCGCCAATGCCAAGGAAGCAAAGATGGGCAGCCCGAGCAGTAGAACGGCAAAAAAGATCGGTAATAATGCAGTAATCATGGTCGCCCTCCAGGGTTAAATGAGCTTATCCGACTCAGCCACAAGCTCTTCGGAAAGACTCACCGGAGGCTTTTTCCAGACTTCATTGATGACCCATAGATAACGCAGAATCAGCAGCACACCAGAAACGCCAATCGGCAGATAGAACCATGCCATCGGCAGGCGAAGTGCGGCGGTTAACTGCCCGCGATCCAGCGTGCTGAAATAGAGAACAAAGCCGTAATAGGTCATAAAGCCTGCGAACACGATACCTATCAGTGCTGCGATCATGTGCAGCCAGCGGTTCACAGCGGGCGAGGCAATGGCATTCAGCACATCCACCGAAATATGCGTGCCATGGCGCACACCCATACTGGCGCCTACAAAACTCATACAGATAATGGAGTAAATAACGACTTCTTCAGCCCAAAATAGCGAACCGCTAAAGCCGTAGCGATACACGACTTGGATGGTAGTGAGGATGGTCGCAATCGACATGAAAACGACCATCGCCACACTCTCCAAGCGATCAAGACATTTGTTGAGCGCTTCGAACATGAGATATCCACACCCTGAAAGGGGTAAGAAGAGAAGAGCTAAGTCTTAGCCGACCCGTTGGATCAATACTCGATACCCACGGCGTCATATACCTTATGCAGCAACTCCGTGGTGACGATTTCTTCATACTCTTCGTGCACCGGCATGCTGGCTTCAATAAAGGCGTTGCGCTGCTCTGGGGTGAGCTCATTGATCGCAATTTCGTCTTTGATCTCTTCCATGATGGTCTCTTCGTCCTGCAGCGTTAGCGCACGGGACGTGTCTCGGCCATTATCGAAGGCTTCCAGCATCACCGCCTGCAGATCTTCCGGCAGCGAGTCCCAGGAGTCCTGGTTTATTACCGCCGCATAGGCGTGATAAGCGTGATTGGTCAGCGAGAGATAATCCTGCACCTCATGGAAACGCATGGTGTAGATGTTGGCCAGTGGGTTTTCCTGCCCCGACACCACGCCCTGCTGCAGGCCGTTGTAAACCTCGGTGAAGGCCATAGCGGTGGCGTTAGCGCCCAGGTTTTCATAGGTGGAGATGATGATCGGCGCCTGCATGGTGCGCATGCGGATACTCTCCATATCTTCTGGGTTTTCGATCGGGCGATCATTGTTGGTAATATGCCGGAAACCCGCTCCCCAAAAGTTGACGCCGTACATGTTATGGCCATTCAGGGTATCGAGGATTTCGCGGCCCACTTCACCATCCAGGGTTTCCACCATGGTGTCGTAATCGGCAATCAAGAACGGCAGATCCAAAATCTGCATGCGCGGCTCAAAGTTGCCCAGGGTGGCCGTTGGCGGGATACCGATATCGACCAGGCCCATCTGAATCTGCTCAATGATTTCAACGTCGCCACCCACCTGAGCGGCCGGCAGCACGTTAATCTCGATACGACCGTCGGACTTCTCCTCTACCTCCTCTTTAAAGCGCAGCGCCGCCTGGCCGTTCGGCGTCTCTTCAATCAATACGTGAGCGAAGCTGAAGGTATAGTCGGCCGCATGGAGTTGAGCCGCGCTTAGAGAAGCGACAGCAATAGCAGCAGAGAGGGTGGCTTTTGTCAGCGTTAGTTTCATGTCCAGCACCTTATTTAGTTATGATGAATTGCTTTTTAGTTTCCTGTTACTGCAGTTGAGCAAGGTTAAAAGGCCGCTCACGCCATTAAGCGTTCCATCGCATCCCCCAGCGCTTCGCGCGGGGTACTACTCAGCAGCAAGGCAAGTGCAAGCCTTGCCTTGCGTGCACTGATATCGTTGAGCGCGATCACCCCAGCCGAGACCAAATCAGCCAGGCTGCCGCTAAACTCATAACTGGTGTTCACCGGCCCTTGAGCGCAACTACTCACTACCGCTATAGGGACACCTGCGCGAATCAATGCTCGTATTTCGTTCATCCAGCCAGGTGGCACATGGCCCCGGCCTAAGCCATCGATCACCACCCCGTTCGCCCCACTCTCCACGCAGGCTTTCAGCAGTGCTGGCGAGGCATCCAGATAGGCGGGCAGTAGATCGACACGCGGCAGCGGAACACCCCAGCCTTCAATGGGGGGCTCAATCGACGTCCCTGTGTGATAAAGCTTGAGCCGTTGACCGTCGATATACCCCAGCGAACCAGCGCCGGGGGCGTCAAATCCATGCAACTGGAAACTGCTCACTTTGCGGGCATAGCGCGCAGCAAATAGCGACTCGTTGAACACCAAGACACAGCCAAGCTGACTCAGTTGGGGGCTGACCGCCGCCACGATGGCATCGCAGATATTTTTAAAGGCGTCGGTACCTAACTGGTGAGGCGCCCGCTGGGAACCAGTGATGACACAAGGTTTATCCGCTGGAAGCGTGAGCGATAAAAAGTAAGCGGTCTCCTCCAAGGTATCGGTACCGTGGGTGATCACCAGACCGTCCACATCGGCTCGCGACAATACTCTTCGCCCTTGGCAATGGAGTTCAGCAAGATCGGCGAGAGTGACGGCATTACTGGGTTTCTGCAGGATCGACATCACCTCTAACGTGACATCGACACCCTGCGGTAGCGCTACCTGATCCAGTAACTGCTCGCCGCTTAAAGCCCCTGACTGGCTTCGCCCTGAGTCACTGGGCTTGCTGGCAATAGTGCCGCCCGTGGTCAATACCACGATGTGCTTTTTTGTCATTCAGGTTCCCATTTTTTATGCTTTTTGCCACACACAACAGACATCAGATGTCTGATTTCAGACTAGACTAAAGAACAAACCATTAGCAAGGCAGTCACATAAAACAATAGAAGATAAGAATATTTCTTTTAAATATATGCAAACGGCTGTCTTAAGCCGCTAGGCTTAGGGCATTGATAAAATGCAGGAAACACCGATGAGCCACGCGAGGCCCACATGAGTTTTAAACGCCAGCCCGAGATTAACTCGACCAGTACAACCTCTTTTGGGGATTCGATGGATCGCAGTTCAGTTGCGCTGCAACTGCTAGAGCGTATTAAAAGCGCTCTTATACGAGGCGACCTCAAGCCAGGGGATTACCTGCCCTCGGAAACGGAGCTCACTCACACCCTGGGCATTGGTAAATCCAGCGTGCGTGAAGCCATCAAGATGCTGCAAGCGATAGGGATCGTTGAGGTCAAACGGGGCCAAGGCACCATGATCCGCCGTGAACCAGGCACGCCGCTCGTCGACCCGATGGCTTTCGGGATGATCCTGGCGCGAGGCATGACACGGGACGTATTGGAATTCCGTCTTATGTTTGAACCAGCGTATACCCTTCAAGCCATGCATAGCGCCACAGCAGAAGATCATCAACGTATTCAGCAGAGTATCGACGCCATGGAAGAAGCCATCCGAGCGGGTGCTCAAACCTCCAAGCACGATATTGCCTTCCATCGCGCCATTCTGCACAGCACCCATAACCCCATGACCATCCGCGTCGGCGAAACCTTATTGCAACTGATCGAAGCCGCACTGGAAACCTCCATGCGCTCACTACCGGAAACCGCTTTGAAGGACCATAAGGCTATCTATGCTGCCTTCAAAGCAGGCGATACTGCCGGTATTCATGCAGCGATAGCCGTTAGCAGCGATAGCTGGGAAACCAACCTTACCTATGAAGGAGACAGCGAATTGAGTGCGGCACCACGTTAGCGGAATGCGAGCTACTTTATCCTTCTTGGCATTGTAAATTTGTCTCGTTTTGTCACAAAGTTAATCTATTAAGGATCAAGAGCTATCTGCAGCAACGCGCCTACTGCCAGTGGTATCACTGACTCATCAAAGTCAAAGCAGGCGTGGTGATGACCAGCCGCAAGATCAGCACCGAAGATCATGTAGGTTGCCTGGCCGCCGCGCTCCATTACTCTAGTCATTAGCGAGGTGGCATCTTCAGAGCCCGCTGGCGTTATATCGTGTCTCGCTAACTGGGTGATACCAGAGTAACCGGCGAGGCAAGAAGCAATTTTTTCTACCAGTTCAGGGCTGGCAGCACATGCACTAGCAGCGCCTACGCGTTCAATAGAGACACTCACTCCCTGCATAGCGGCAGCGCCTTTTAGTACCTCGAGGGCACGACTTTCCAAGTAGCCATTTATATCCGCTGTGGCGCCACGGGTTTCCAGCCGTAACAGCGCACTATCGGCAATGATATTGCGCCCACTACCGGCATGCAGTTGACCAACATTAATCCGCGCAGCGCCTTTGCTGTGGGGGGCAATGGCATGCAAACCAAGAGCAGCCTGGGCTGCCGCCAGCAAGGCATTTTGGCCTACCTCTGGTTGCCCGCCGGCGTGGGCTGCTGTGCCTGAAAAGTGCGCATCCAGTTTGGTGGTGGCAAGAAAGCTATCGGCGGCGCAAATTACATGGCCGCTGGCATGGCCGAGCCCCAAGTGCGTCGCAACTAGCCTATTAACATCATCCACCACTCCCGCTTCGACCATGGATTGGGCGCCTCGAACGCCCTCTTCGGCGGGTTGAAAAATCAATTTTATTTTGCCACACAGCTGGCTAGAAAACTGGCACAGCAGTTCCGCCATCCCCAGCCCAATAGTGGCATGGCCATCATGACCGCAGGCATGCATAGAGCCTTGATTGAGCGAGTGAAAACCCTCCTGGTAAGGACGGTGATCATCCTCAGTGGACTCAACGATTGGCAGCGCATCAAGGTCAAAACGGAATGCTTGGGTTGGCCCAGGTCGCTGTGTATCCAGTGTACCCACCACGCCGGTAAAGCCCCCTTCCAAGGCAGGCAACCAGCGCTCAACAGCACCCTGAGTGCGCGCACGCGCCAATGCTTCGTTCAGCGTTTGTATATCAGGCACGCCCATTCGCGCACGCTCACTCACCACCGTTTGCCCCAACTGAACGGCAAAGCCCAGTTGGCTAAGCCTCTCAGCCACATGACTGGCGGTGCGGAATTCCATCCATCCCTGCTCGGGGTAGCGATGAAAATCACGCCGTTGGGCATAGAGCTGAGTAGCGATGGCGTTGGCAGCATCCCTTATATTAGCGTCCATAAGATGCCTCCAAGGCTAACCCATTGCCTGAGTAATCAAGCCAAAGCGCGTTAGTGGCCCTTCCCCGACGGCATCGCCACAGCGCATGCGGGTAATCTGGTCGACGCAGTTAAGTCCTAAGGCCGTCAGCCAGCTATCGTCGTCGGGATCGACTAAGTCGATGCGTATAAAATCACCCTCAGCGTCCGCCAACAGCGCCAATACCAACGCCTGAGCCTGTTCGGCACTGCGCGCTAGAATGGGGCCAATATGCTCACCGCGCCCATAAGTACGCTTTAGCGCTAACCCTTCAATAACGCCCGCATTTTCAATCACCACCCCTTTGTTAGCAGATTGAACGGCCACCGCATGAGCCGGGCTGTCGGGAGAGAGCGCGAGCAGCGCCGCCTGATCGCTTGCCTCCATCGCGCGTAAACCCGGCTGCAGCGGCGCAGACGGAACCTCGGTGACCCTCCCCTGGTATTGGCAGATCCGATTGCAGGGCTCAAAGCCCAGTTTTTGGTACAAGGGCAGGCCTGCGGTCGTGGCGACCAACAGCAGCGTCCGCTTGCCCGCTAGGGCCATCAGCCGCGTCATCATCTCGCGCCCGAGCCCCCAGCCCTGCCACTCGTCGCTAATAATCACCAGCCCCAGGTTAGCCACAGCCCCTTGGTTGAAACAGAGCCCGGTTCCCACTAACTCACCGTCGACGCTTTCCAGCACGACGCCCTCTCCTACATCAAGCATCTGGCGCCAATCATCGATGCGGTGAGGCCAGCCGAGCTTGAACGACAGGCGATGCGCCGCCTCAAGATCGTTCAGGGTCATGGTTCGCCACGTTAAGTCCTCACGTTCAAAGCGGGAGGGAGGGTTAGCAGAAGCAGACATCGAAGAGGAGTGGGGCATCGCACTATTTTCCTTGCGCTGGGGTTGATCGGTTTGCCGCTACTTTGGCACTCGCGCAAGCGCTGTGCCACGTCGTAAAGGTCGCTTTGCGCAATTCAGCAGATTTAACCGTCACTGCTATAGGTGAGCGCATCACCTGCGCCCAAACGCCCTGTACTCAGCACCCCATGCTGGGTCATCCGACCTAGGATGGTAGCTAAACGAAAATACTATTGGACTACCTTCAAGGACTCTCATGCCAAGTTTCGATCCTGCCCGCATTGCCTTGCCCTGTGCGCACTTTATTCAGGGACAGCGCGTAACTGACCCCAGCGCGCTCAGCGTATCCCGCCCCTCCGACGGCGCCGTTTATGCCGAACTGCCCATGGCCGATGCCAATCGCGTCGATGATGCCGTCACCAGTGCTCACCAAGCGTTTGTGCGCGGCGACTGGTCACGCTGCGCGCCGCGGGAGCGGGCACGCATCATGCGCCGCTGGGCAGACCTGATTGAGGCCGATATTGACTATCTCGCCCCGCTGGAATCCCTCGGCTCCACCCGGCCGATTGATCAGACCCGGGCCTGGGATGTGCCCTACACCGCTGAGGGCATTCGCTTCTTTGCGGAATTCGCCGACAAGCACGGCGGCGAGGTAGCAGCGACCGCCCACGACCATCTGGGTATGCAGATTGCCGAGCCGTTGGGCGTCGTCGGGGCCATCGCGCCCTGGAATTTTCCCCTCAGCATGACCTGCTGGAAAGTCGCCCCCGCTTTGGCCGCAGGCAACACAGTGGTGCTCAAACCCTCCGAGATGACCCCTTTCACCGCCGTGCGGCTGGCCGAGTTAGCCATTAAGGCGGGCATGCCTCCAGGTGTGTTCAACGTCATTCAAGGCAATGGCCCCGTGACCGGCGACGCGCTATGCCGTCACCCCTATGTGGCCAAGGTCACCTTCACCGGCTCAACGGTGACAGGGCGCACCATCATGGGCGCCTGTGCAGAAACCGGACCCAAGCCGGTCACCCTGGAGCTAGGTGGCAAGAGCCCGCAACTGGTGTTTGCCGATATCCCGGATATTGATCGCACCGCTAAAACCCTCGCTGCGGCGATTACCGGCAACGCTGGGCAAGTATGCGTCGCAGGCTCACGGCTATTGATCCAACACGAACTGTTGGAGCCCATGATTGAGCGCTTGAGCAAGCATTTTAACGCCCTCACCCCTGGCCCTACCTGGCAAACAGGTGGTTGGTTTTCACCGATTATTTCCGCTACCCAGTTGACCCGCATTGAATCCATTGTGGCACGCTCCCGCGAGGCGGGCGCTGAATTGCTGGGCGGTGGAGAGCGCTTTGAACGCAATGATGGCGGCCACTTTTACCAACCCACCCTGCTGCATACGAACGACCGCCACAATCCCGCCGTGGAGGAAGAAATCTTCGGTCCGGTGCTGACCATTCAAACCTTCGAGAGTGAAGAGGAGGCGTTAGCGCTGGCCGAGCACGATGTTTACGGCTTAGCAGCTGGCATTCATACCGCTGACCTGGGGCGCGCGCTGCGCACAGTGCGCAGACTTTCGGCGGGCACGGTATGGGTTAACCGTTACGGCCGCAGCAACGACTACATTCTGCCCACTGGCGGCTATAAGCGCTCAGGCGTAGGCCGTGATCTAGGCCGTGCCGCCTTTGACGCCTGCCTGCAGCACAAAAGCGTGCTGATTGATCTCGACCAGTGAGTGACGCAGCGAATTCGATGGTTACTTTATCTACCAAATAGAGGTAGCAAGCATGTTTATCAACGTAGACGCCGTGCACGACTCTCCTGCCCTGCCCGAACAGGTTGATGTGGTGGTTATCGGTGGCGGCATTGTGGGGACGACCGCCGCCTATGAGTTGGCTCGCCAAGGGGTATCGGTGGCGCTGCTGGAGAAGGGGCTTATCGGCGCTGAGCAATCAAGCCGCAACTGGGGCTGGGTACGCCAGCAGAATCGCGATATGTTCGAACTGCCGCTAGCCATGTATAGCCTCGATCGTTGGCAAGCGTTCTCCACCGAGATTGGGCGCGACGTGGGGTTTCGTCGCAACGGCATTGTTTACACCACCGATAGCCAAGCTAGCCTTGCTAAATGGGAGGCGTGGGGGCAACAGGCCCAGGAACAGGGCTTTACCAGCCATATGTTGAGTGCCGAAGAAGCCCGTGAGCGGGCGCCTGGCACTACCTCAACCTGCATTGGTGGCGTCTGGTCGCCCAGCGATGCCCAGGCCGAGCCCTCGATGGCCTGCTCGGCCATCGCTACTGGGGCCCGTGAACACGGCGCCTACCTTCACCAAAACTGTGCGGTGCGCGGCCTGGACCTGCATGACGGGCGTGTGGGCGGCGTTTGGACGGAGCACGGATTGATCAAAGCCTCGACGGTCATCTGTGCAGGCGGGGCCTGGAGTTCTCGCTTCTGCCGTCGCCACGGCGTTGAGCTACCTTCGGCCAATATCATGGGCACCGCACTGCAAACCACCGCCGCGCCGGAGGTCACACCGGGCTGTCTGATCACCCCCAAGGTCGCACTGCGCCGCCGCCTGGATGGCAGCTACACCTTGGCGCTGCCAGGGCTTGGCCGGGTGGAAATCAGCCCCCAAGGGATTCGCTATGCGAGCAAATTCTACGCCGCCTACCGAAGCAAATTAGCCAAAAAGCTGCAAATCCGCATTGGCGCGTCTTTCTTCAATGGGCCAGAAGCGGCGGGTAGCTGGCAGTTTGATCAGGTATCGCCGTTTGAGCGCCAGCGCGTGCTTGACCCCACCCCTGACATTCCTCAGGCACGTGCTGCCCTGGCTGCCCTGCAGGCCGAGTACCCGGCGCTCAAAGGTGTCCATATTGCCCGCGCCTGGGCCGGCATGATCGATACCACGCCGGATATGATACCGATCATCTCCCCGGTGGATGCCATCCCCGGCTTTATCGTCGCCGCTGGCTTTAGCGGCCACGGCTTTGGCATTGGCCCGGGGGCCGGCCGGTTAGCGGCTGATTTAGCCACCAATTCCGCGCCGGTGGTTAATCCCCTCCCTTACCACATCAAACGTTTCTCCGATGGCAGTCGTATCCGCCAGCCAGAAATGATGTAAATGGGCCGCCGCATTGTGTGCTGCATGGGCCAAAAAAAAAGCGCGTTTGTGTTAGTCAGGCGCGCACTTTCAGCGTCTGGCGCCTGCTCGAGAATGCTGTAATGAAATGAGTGGCTGCGCTAAGAACTCTCCCACCACCACGATGATGACAAAAGAGGATCAAACAACATGAGCGAGATTATGCGCCCTAAGTACATCACCTTTGATTGTTACGGCACACTCACCAACTTCCAGATGGGGCGCATGACGCGCGAAATTTTTGCCGATCGTATCCCTGATGCAGAACGCATGGAACGTTTCGTACAAGACTTTGGCGCCTACCGTTATGACGAAGTGCTCGGCGAGTGGAAGCCCTACGCTGAGATTCTCTGCGCGGCGCTTGAACGCACCTGCAAACGTTGGGGCATCGAATACCGTGACAACGAAGGCATGCTGTATTACCAGGCCGTACCCACCTGGGGCCCGCACCCAGACGTGATTAAGGGACTGGCGAAAATTGCCGACAAAATCCCCCTGGTGATTTACTCCAACGCCGATGACAGCCAAATCATGGCTAACGTGCAAAAGCTTGAGGTGCCTTTTCACAAGGTTTTCACTGCCGATACGTTCAAAGTCTATAAGCCCCGTTTAGCCGCCTTCGAAGCCATGATCGATAGCTTGGACTGCCACCCTGATGAGCTTCTGCACGTTTCATCAAGTTTCCGCTACGACCTTATTTCAGCCCATCTAATGGGTATTAAGAATAAAGCCTTTGTGGCACGCAATCACGAACCCTATTGCGACGGCTATGGGGCCACCAAAATTAACGATATCCGCGACTTGCCAGCACTCGTCGGTCTTTAAGCCGTCTGTTGCGCGAACCGTGCAGGAGTCGCCCATGCAACTAAACTCCTATTGGCTGTCCACGGCTCCCACCTTTAGCGCGGGCCAGCAGGCATTCACTCAAGAGCACTACGATGTTGCAGTGGTTGGCGGTGGTTTTACCGGGCTATCCGCTGCCCGCACGCTAGCCCGAGGCGGTGCCCGTGTAGCGCTACTGGAGGCGAGCCAACTCATTGGTGAAGCTTCAGGGCGCAATGGCGGCCAGTGCAACACCGGCGTGGCCCAAGACTACGCCAGTCTGGTCGAACAATTTGGCCGCGAGCGGGCGATTGCCCACTACACCACCTACGCCGAGGCAGTCTCCAGCGTCGAGCAGGTGATTGCCGAAGAGACCATTAACTGCGACTACCTGCGCCACGGCAAGCTAAAACTGGCGGCTAAGCCGGAACACTACGACAAACTTGCGCGCACCTGCGACGCCATTCGCCGTGATGTGGATAGCGGCGTAGAGATGCTCTCCGCAACCGCCGTTAGAGAGGAGGTCGATTCGCCGCTCTATTATGGCGGACTGCTGCAACATAACGGTGGCCAAATGCATATGGGCCGCTTTGGCATCGGCTTAGCCGAAGCGGCGGCCAGTCATGGCGCGCATCTTTTTGAGCATACGCCGATGACCCGCTTAACCCGTGAGAAATCAGCGTATCGATTAGGCACACCCAGTGGCGATATTCGCGCCGAAAACGTACTACTGGCCACCGGCGCATCGCAAACAGGCCCGCTGAGCTGGTTTCGCCGCCGTCTGGTACCGGTGGGTAGTTTTATCGTCGTCACCGAGCCTCTTTCAGCAGCGCAGTGTGCCCAGTTTCTTCCCCAGCGGCGCTCTTATGTCACCAGTCGCATTGTCGGTCACTACTTCCGCCTTACCGCCGATAACCGGCTGCTGTTTGGCGGGCGGGCTCGTTTTGCCATGTCCGGTAGCCAATCGGATGCCAAAAGCGGCGAGATACTGCGCCGGGGGCTGGAAGAGGCCTTTCCCCAACTGAAAGGGGTGCGTCTCGACTACTGCTGGGGTGGTTTGGTCGATATGAGCAAAGACCGGTTTCCCCATGCAGGACAGCACAACGGCATGTACTACGCCATGGGCTATAGCGGCCATGGGGTACAGATGTCGGTGCATATGGGGCATGTGCTTGGCGACGTTATCCTGGGCAACCGCCAAAACCATCCTTGGCAGGACACCAAGTGGCCAGCTATCCCCGGTCATTTTGGAAAACCGTGGTTTTTACCCCTGGTGGGCAGTTGGTACCGACTACAGGATCGATTGCATTAAGCCACCATCCTAGCCCGCACATTGCTAACAAGACACACCAAGAGAGCGACTAATCAAAACAGCTATTAATAAGACAGCTATTAACAAAAACAGCCACTAACAGAAATGGCTATAAAAAAAGCTAAGCACGCGCTGCCAGACTCACAAAAACACTTAATCGCAGTAAGGAGAAGGCTTATGACACGTGAAAAAAATCCTAATGATCTGTTTGTTTCTCCCGAACAAAGCATGCAGGTTTACAACGCCATGCAGCGCGGGCTGTCTCGACGCGAGGCCATGAAAGTTATTGGCGCGGCGGGTGTCTTTGCCGCCGCGTCTGGCGCCTTTCCCGGTTTCTCTTCAGCTTGGGCGGCGGACAGCGAAAGCGCAACACCCCAGTACGGCGGCAGTATTCGCGTCGCGGCACACTCGGCGTCCACGAAAGACACCCTGGATCCCGCCTTAGGGGCGACGGCCATCGACTATGTCCGCGCCTACATGTTTTATAACGGCCTAACCCAATACGATGAAGATCTGACGCCCCAGCCCTGCCTGGCGGAGTCGTTTGAGAATACCGATAACGGCAGCCACTGGATCTTTACCCTGCGGCGCGGCGTTACCTTCCACGATGGCAAACCACTGACACCCCAGGATGTGATCTTTTCGATCATGCGTCATAAAGACCCTGCCACCGGTTCAAAGGTCGCCTCCATGGTCGAGCAAATCGACAGTATCAGGGCCCTGGATGATCAGCGTGTCGAGCTCAACCTCTCCTCGCCCAATATCGAGTTGCCCTCTATCCTGGCCGTTTCGCACCTAGTGATTGTGGCCGATGGAACCACCGACTTCTCGAAAGGGCTGGGTACCGGCGCCTTTAAGTGTCAAGAGTTTACCCCCGGCGTGCGTTCGATCAGCGTTCGGAATGAGAACTACTGGCGCGATGGCTATCCCTACCTGGATTCCATCGAGGTGGTGGGGATTAGCGACGAATCGTCACGGGTCAATGCACTGCTCTCTGGCGATGTGCAGATGATCAATGAAGTCAGTGGCAACTCCGCAGAGCGCTTGAAAACCAGTGACGGCTATCAGGTAAAAGCGACGAACGCCGGTAACTACACCGACCTTGTCATGCGCTTTGACCAACAGCCCACCAGTCGCCCCGAATTCCGCGAGGCGATGAAGTACCTCTTCGACCGCGAGCAGATCAAACGCGTCGCCCTGCGCGGCTATGGCGAGGTTGCCAACGATCAGCCGATTATCTCCAGTTCCCCCTACCACTTCGATGGGTTACCCCAGCGCGAGTACGACCCGGAGCGGGCCGCCTCCTTGCTTGCCAAGGCGGGGGTTAGTGGAGCAACAGTACCGCTGGTGGCGTCGCCTGCGGCTTCCTCGTCGGAAGATATGGCCGTGCTACTCCAGCAGTCCGCGGCACAGGCAGGGCTTAACCTGAATATCAACCGGGTTCCCTCCGACGGCTACTGGTCGAACCACTGGATGAAGCACCCACTTGGGTTCGGCAATATCAACCCGCGCCCCACGGCGAATATTTTGCTCTCCCAGTTCTTCCTCTCCAGCGCTGCCTGGAACGAATCCGGCTGGCAGAACGAGCAGTTCGATCAACTGGTGATTGCCTCCCGAGGTGAACCCGATGAGGCCACCCGCAAGCAGATGTATGCCGATATGCAGACCATGATTCATGAAGAGGGCGGCATCGGCATCCCCGTCTTCCTAAGCAGCATCGAAGGCTTTGATGGGCGCATTGGCGGGATGGATCGCACCGTCCCCCTGGGCAGCTTCATGGGCTATATGTTCGCCGAGCATATCTGGTGGAAAGGCTAATTCCTGCTCTCCCTACTGTGATCACAGGCCATGGACATCATCACCAGGGCGTTTAATTTCTACCCTGGTGATGATCAACATGGCCCTTGAGCCGGAGAAGAAAGATGCGCGACTCTCTCTTTGGACTGGTGCTAGGTCGCTTGGCCTCCAGTCTTATTACCCTGCTGCTGGTATCGCTGGTGATCTTTGCGATTACCTCGCTGCTGCCAGGCGATACCGCCCAGCAGGTGCTGGGGCAGTTTGCCACCCCGGAACAGGTGGAGGCGCTGCGTGCCCAGCTAGGCCTTAATCAGCCGCCCTTACTGCGCTACTGGCAGTGGCTGAGTGGCTTTGCCACCGGCGACCTGGGCCGCTCCGCTAGCAATGGCGTGGATGTCATACAGTTGGTCAATGACCGGCTCCCCAATTCGTTACTGCTAGCCGCGATTACCACCGCTATCTCTGTCCCTGTGGCGCTGACTATGGGTATCGCTGCCGCCATGCGCCGGGGTGGCGTGCTTGACCGCACCCTGAACCTGATCACCCTGTCGATGGTGGCGGTACCCGAGTTTCTGGTCGCCACCCTGGCGGTGCTGATTTTTGCCGTGCAACTCGGCTGGTTACCGGCACTCTCCTATGTCTCCACCGTCGACAGTTTCGGCGCCTTTATGAAAGTTTACGCCATGCCGGTGCTCACCCTGTGTAGCGTATTAATTGCTCAAATGGCGCGTATGACCCGAGCCGCTTTAATCGACCAACTCGACAGCGCTTACGTTGAGATGGCGCGGCTCAAAGGCGTTCCGCCCATGCGGCGCGTGCTGCGTCATGCGCTGCCTAACGCCGTCGGCCCGATTGCCAACGCAGTGGCGCTGAGTCTTTCGTACCTGCTCGGTGGCGTCATTATTGTCGAAACCATCTTCAACTATCCAGGCATCGCCAGCTTAATGGTCGATGCGGTTTCCAACCGGGATCTCGCCCTGGTACAGGCCTGCGCCATGATCTTTTGCGGCGCTTATCTGCTGCTGGTCATGCTGGCCGACCTGTGCGCGATCCTCTCTAACCCGAGGCTGAGAAACCGATGAATAACACCAAGGTAATTCCATCCGCCAAGGGCAACACGCATCAACATGCCATGGCGGGCAGTCGCCTGCCGATTACTTCACCAAAACAACGCAATCGTTCTCGGTTGCAACTAACCCGCTGGATCGGTCTTGGCTTATTTAGCTTCTGGCTATTAGTGGCCATATTTGGGCCCCTGTTTGCACCCTACCCAATGGGGGCCTTTGTATCTGATCAGATATACGGCGGGGCAAGTGCTGCCCATCTGCTCGGCACCGACTACATGGGTCGCGATATGCTCAGCCGTATATTGACAGGAGCGCGCTATACCGTGGGGCTGGCGCTGGTGGCCGCGTTACTGTCAACTCTGGTTGGGGCGGGCTTTGGCATGCTAACAGTGTTACTGCCGCACTGGCTTGAAGAGAGTATCCGCCGGGTATTCGACACGCTCATCTCGATCCCCAGCAAAATGATGGCCCTGGTGATGGTGTCCGCCTTTGGCACCTCTATTCCTCTGCTTATCCTGGCGGCAGTGCTCAGCTATGCGCCGGGCTCTTTCCGCATTTCCCATAGCTTGGCCAAAAATCTCGCCACCCTGGAGTACGTGCAGGTCGCTAGTACCCGGGGAGAAGGACGGCTGTACATCGCCGCTGTGGAAATCTTTCCCAACATGATCCAACCCGTGCTCACCGATATGGGCATGCGCTTTGTGTTTATCGTCCTGCTGCTCAGTGGCATGAGCTTTCTGGGTCTGGGCGTGCAGCCGCCGGTCGCCGACCTGGGCTCTCTGGTGCGTGAAAACATCGGCGGTCTTAGCCAGGGGGCGCTGGCAGTGATTGCCCCGGCACTGGCGATTGGCTCATTAACCGTCGGCGCTAACCTGTTGATCGACAGTCTCTCGAACAGCCGCGATAACCAGAAGGAGTGACGCTATGCAAGGTGAATCACTGATCGTACGCGATCTTGATATCTGTGCGACCCCGCCTGGAGAGGTTGAGCGCACGATCGTCAGCCAGATTAGTTTTGCGCTCAAGCCAGGCGAGGTGATGGCGTTGATCGGCGAGTCCGGTTCGGGCAAGACCACTATTGCGCTGGCCATGATGGGTTACGCCCGGCGCGGCTGTCGGATCGCCGGTGGCAGCGTGCAACTGGGCGAGACCGATATACTCACGCTGCCTGCGCTGGAAACCCGCGCGCTGCGCGGACACCGGGTGACCTATATCGCCCAAAGCGCAGCCGCAGCCTTCAACCCCTCGCGCCGGCTAATGGATCAAGTCATCGAAGGCGCGCTGATCCATGGCGTTATGGATCGACAGCAAGCCCAGCAGAAAGCCATTCAACTATTCGCCGAGCTGGCCCTGCCCGACCCTGAACATATTGGCGACCGTTACCCTCACCAGGTCTCCGGCGGCCAGCTACAGCGTCTTATGGCCGCGATGGCCTTGATTACCGACCCCGCGCTAGTGATTCTGGATGAGCCCACCACCGCACTGGATGTGACCACTCAGGTCGATGTGCTGCGGGCCTTCAAGCGAGTTATGCGCGAGCGTGGTACCACGGCGCTGTACGTCTCTCACGACCTCGCTGTCGTCGCACAGATTGCTGATCACGTCTTGGTGCTTCAAGCAGGTGAAGAGCAGGAGCAAGGGCCCATTGGGCAAATTCTGGACAAGCCGGGCCATGCCTACACGCGTAGCTTATTGGCGGCGGCTCGTCCGGAGACCCGCGTGCCCTCCAGACTTGCGTCCAGCGGCGACGAACTGTTGCGCATTGATGATCTGCAAGTGGGCTATGGGCACCGTAACCGCAGCGGCGAACCGGACAATATCGTGCTTGATCACATTCGACTGCGGATTGATCGAGGCCAGGCCCTAGGCGTGATTGGCGAGTCCGGGTCAGGCAAGTCGACGCTTGCCCGGGCAGTCGCTGGTTTGGTGGCCCCTTCACGGGGTGAAGTACAGTTCAACCGCCGGGAGCTATCTCCCACGCTGCGCGGACGCACATCAGAGCAGTTTCGGCGTATCCAGATTGTCTTTCAGAGCGCCGACAATGCGCTCAACCCAGCCCACACGGTTAGGCGACTACTCAACCGACCGCTGGAAACCTATTTCCAGATGAGTCGCGATGCTCGCCGACAGCGAGTGGAAGAATTAATGGATCTGGTCAAACTGCCGCGCACCCTGCTCGACCGCAAGCCCAGCGAGCTTTCTGGTGGCCAAAAACAGCGCGTCAATCTCGCCCGAGCGCTCGCTGCGGAACCTGACCTGATTCTTTGCGATGAAGTGACGTCGGCGTTAGATACCGTCGTCGGTGCTGCCATTCTTGAACTGTTGGCAGAACTGCGCCGTGAGCTTGGCGTTGCCTACCTGTTTATCAGCCACGATATCTCGACGGTACGCTCGCTGTGCGACGACGTCATGGTGCTTTACCAGGGTGAGTGTGTGGAATTCGGCCCCTGCAGCACGGTTCTCAATCACCCCCAGCACGACTACACCCGCAAGCTGATTGGTTCGGTGCCTGAGCTCCAACCAGGCTGGTTGGAGGCGTGCCAATGGTCGACCCATACACAGCCGTCAACTTCGCCCGTTTAAACACTAGCCCCTATTGATGACCTAGACCTATTGATAACAAGGAGAAAAGCATGCCGACGCTGCCCCTCAATGACCATGACCTGCTACGCGAGCAGGCCTTTATCAACGCCCAGTGGTGTGATGCCGACGATGGGGCCACGCTCACCGTCACTAACCCCGCCACCGGCGAAGAACTGGCCCGAGTGCCCAGCCTGGGCGCCAGCGAAACCCGCCGTGCCATTGAAGCCGCCGAAGCAGCCTGGCCTGCCTGGCGTGCCCGCACCGCGGCGGAGCGCGCGGCACTGTTGGAACGCTGGTATACGCTGATACTGGAAAACAGCGACGATCTGGCGATATTAATGACCCTGGAACAGGGCAAGCCGCTGAGCGAAGCGCGGGGAGAGATCCAGTACGGCGCAAGTTTTATCAAGTGGTTTGCGGAAGAGGCGCGGCGTGCCTATGGCGAGACGATCCCCTCCCCCAGCGCGGATCGCCGCATTGTGATCCTCAAGCAGCCGGTAGGCGTGTGCGGTGCGATTACGCCCTGGAATTTCCCTACTGCCATGATTACCCGCAAGTGCGCCCCGGCGCTGGCGGCGGGGTGCCCGATTGTGATCAAACCGTCAGAACTGACGCCGCTGTCAGCGCTGGCCTTGGCGATACTCGCGGAGCGTGCTGGCTTTCCTCCGGGGGTGATCAATATTGTTACCGGGCTGCCCGAAGGGATTGGTGGCGAACTGACCTCCAACCCCACCGTGCGCAAGCTCTCCTTCACCGGCTCTACCCGGGTGGGCAGCTTACTGATGCGCCAGAGTGCCGACGATATAAAGCGCCTCAGCCTGGAACTGGGCGGCAATGCCCCGCTGATCGTGTTTGACGATGCTGACCTGGAACTCGCAGTCGCCGGGGCTATGGCGAGCAAGTTCCGCAATGCCGGGCAGACCTGTGTTTGCGCTAACCGTATTCTGGTTCAATCCGGCATCCATGACCGCTTTGTCGCCCGCTTGGCGACGGAAATCGCGGCGCTGCGCTGTGGCGACGGGATGGAGGAAGGCACCACTATCGGCCCACTTATCAATGACCAGGCGGTGAGCAAAGTCGCCCGCCATCTCGATGATGCCTTATCCCATGGTGCGGAACGGGTGCTCGGCGAGGTGCCCAGTGGCCAGGATCGCTTTGTGACGCCGGTACTGCTCACCAAGGTAACCGAAGCCATGCTGGTCACCCAGGAAGAGACCTTTGGCCCCGTTGCGCCCATTATGCAATTTGACAGCGAAGAAGACGCCATCCGCATTGCCAACGCAACACCCTACGGGCTAGCCGCCTACTTCTTTACCGAGAGTGTGCGCCGTGCCTGGCGGGTTGGCGAAGCGCTGGAATTCGGTATGGTCGGCCTCAACACCGGTTCCATTTCCATGGAAGTAGCGCCGTTTGGCGGTATGAAACAGTCGGGGCTGGGCCGTGAAGGTGCTCGCCAAGGGCTAGATGAATATTTAGAAGAGAAAGCGTTTCATATGGGCGGACTGAGCTAATGTACACATAACTACCGCTGACATCACCCCAGTCGCTCGCCGATACCCAGGGCGAGCGACTGGGAAACGCTATTCTAGTAACCACGCTGCAGATCGACACGCCCAACCATTGGTTCGCCGCGTTGATGACGACGCAGGTTGTCCAGCAGGACAGGGAAAGCGCTATCGGGCTGCGTCATCGCGGCCACATGGGGCGTCAGCAAAATACGCTCGTCCTGCCAGAAGAGATGATCGTCGGCGGGCGGCTCTTCGCTCAACACATCCAATACCGCCGCACTTAACTGCCCGTCGTCGAGGGCTTGCGTCAGGTCGTGTTCAACCAAGTGCTCACCACGGCCAATATTGATCAAGGCCGCACCTTTAGGCATACGCGCAAATAGGTCTGCGTTGAGGATTCCTCGGGTGGCGTCGGTCAGTGGCAGCACGCAGATCACAATATCGCTTGAGGCCAGAAACCCATCCAGCGCTTCCTCACCACTATGACAATGAACATTAGCTAGCTCTCGTGGCGAACGCGCCCACCCGCTCACGTCAAAACCGTAACCAGCTAGATGGGTGGCAATAGCGCAGCCCAACTGGCCTAAGCCAAGAATCCCGATACGCCGCTTTTCGGTGGGCACAAGCATATGCGCTTGCCACTGCCCCTCGCGCTGCTGGCGCGCATAATCACCCATCCTGCGGTGCAGCCATAGCGTTGCAAAGGTGGCGTACTCAATCATTCCGCGCTCAATGGCAGGGTCGAGCATCCGCACGACCGGCAGCTCTGGAGGCAGTGCGTCAAACTCAAACTGATCGACACCCGCGGAAGTGGCAAACAGCACCTCAAGGGACGGCAGGCACGCCATTATGTTCTCCGGGGGCATCCACGCTAGCAAGTAGCGGATCTCGTCCGGGTCACCCATATCGGGCCATTGGCGGAACTCAATATCCGGCGCGTGTTGGGCAAAAAGTTCTTTCCACCGGGCGCCGCGCACCGGGTCAGATTTATACAGAAGTGCCATAGCAGCGTCTCCTTAGCTAAAACGTCATCCTACGGTGGTTTGAGAGGCAGCGGATACCGTTTTGGCGGCTGTGGAGCGAAGCAGTGCGTCTAAATCGACGCTTAAGGCGCAGATTACACTGCGCTCCCCATGACAGTGAATCATGCTGCACAAGCTAGACAATACGAAGGATTACGCGGTTGCTGACGCCATGCCAAGCGTATCTGGTTTGCTAACAGCGGTAAGCTCAAAAACGTATGGGTGTTGGCGTTCGCTCTCCACGTTCTAAAGGCAGCGCCAACACACCACAACATGACCATCGTGACTATATCGCGACAATGTTTAAGGAGCCCGCAGATGAATACCGATGCCCACCCTTCTCACTCAATGCTACGCCAGCGGGAGCAGTGCATTCCCCGCGGTGTGGTCAATGCCCATCCTATTGTCATTTCCCATGCTCGCGGTAGCGAAGTCTTCGACGCGGATGGCCAACGCTATCTGGATTTTGTCGGCGGGATCGGCGTACTCAACGTAGGCCACAATCACCCCCGCGTCGTCGCTGCGGTTCAGGCCCAGGCGGAACGTATTTCCCATATGAGTTTCCAGGTGGCGGCCTACCCAGGCTATATAGAACTGGCTAGCCAGCTGGCTCAGTTGGTCGGCGGTGACAACGCCTACCAAAGCGTGCTCTTTACCTCCGGCGCTGAAGCGGTGGAAAACGCCATCAAAATTGCCCGTTCCCACACGGGACGCCCCAACGTGATTGCCTTTCGCGGTGGCTTTCATGGACGCACGCTGCTGGGCACCACGCTAACCGGCATGAGCCAGCCCTATCGGCAAAACTTTGGCCCTTTTGCCCCCGCTATTCACCACGTTAGCTACCCGGATGCGCTGCGGGGTGTTAGCAGTGAGGATGTGCTTGCCGAGCTGGATACGCTGTTCGCCACTGAAGTCGTACCCGACCAGGTTGCCGCTATCCTGATTGAGCCCGTTCAGGGTGATGGCGGTTTTCTTCCTGCCCCAGTCGCGTTTATGCAGGCGCTTCGCGATTTAACCGATCGCCACGGCATCGTGCTGATCGCCGATGAGATTCAGACCGGCTTCGGGCGCACGGGCAAGATGTTTGGCTTTGAACACAGCAATATTCAGCCTGACCTTGTCACTGTTGCTAAAAGCCTGGGCGGAGGCTTGCCGATTTCAGGCGTGGTTGGGCGCACTGAGATCATGCAAGCTCCCGCACCGGGTGGGCTCGGCGGCACCTATGGGGGCAGCGCGCTGAGCTGCGCGGCAGCACTGGCGGTGCTGGATATTTTTGCAGACGAGCAACTGCTTGAGCGTGGTATCGCCATGGGAAAACGCCTGGAAACAGGGCTGCGTCGGCTGCAAGCCAAGCATCCTGTGATTGCCGAGGTACGTGGGCAAGGCCCGATGCTTGCTATCGAGTTTCTCAAGGGCCCACGGGTAACACCTGAAGACGCTGCGCTAGTGCAACAGGTCATTGATCACTGTCGTGAAGCGGGTTTGCTGGTGATTAAGTGCGGTGTATACCGCAATGTGATCCGCTTTCTGGCACCGCTGACTACCAGCGACCAGCAAACCGACGAAGCACTAGAGATTTTGGCCAACGCGCTATCCAACGCCACGCACTAATGCTTGTTAATCGCCAACGCCGGGAGAGCAGGACATCATGCCATTGACTGACTATACGACGCTATGCATGGATGCCCATGGCGTGCTGATTGATCGGGATAGAGGCATTGTGCGGGGCCTAGCGCCACTGTTAGCGATGCTGCCCAACCCGCCACCACAGAAGCAGGTATTAGCAGACTATGTGCATGCGCTGCACGAGTTGACGGATGAGCAGATGGGCGCCGTTTCTGCCCACTGCACGGTCTATCGCACCCTGGCGAGCCGTTGGGGGCTGGAGGCAGATTGGCAACAAGGAATTGAATTCGCCAGTGCGCTGGGCTTTGGATCGCTTTATGAAGATGCCCCTGGCGCTATCCACTACCTGCGCAAGTTCTATCAGCTCAGAGTAGTCACTTCCCTGAATGAGCAGGAGTTCTTTGCTTTTAATCAGCGCATTGGCCTTTCCGGTAGTGAGCGGCTCACCACCGGCAGCTTTGTGGCCGCGCGTGCCAAGCTGCGGGAGATGGAGGCGGATAGCCAGGTTCTGCTCTTAACGGCTGGCCCCCCATCAGTGAATAGCCGAGGCGGGCACTGCCGTATCACGCGCAGTGCCAAAGCCGAGCATCCCCAAACGCAGTCATTTATCTCGCTAAGTGATTTTATTTATCAACACCAGCTTGCTCTACGCGGAGAATTGCTTTAGACAAAGGTATTAGTCAAAAACCGCGGGGCGACTTCCACCGCCCCCTAATAAGTAAAGGACTTTACATGGTGGCTAGCGTTCGTCTTGATCGTATCGACATAAATATTCTTGTTCAGCTTCAAGCAGATGGACGGATGACCAACGTCCATTTGGCCGATGCTGTCGGGCTATCGCCCAGTCCCTGCCTACAGCGAGTCAAACGATTAGAAGCCGCTGGTTATATCACTTCGTTTCAAGCCCGACTCAATCTATCGAAAATGATGGAAAGCGTTACCGTCTTTACGGAGGTCACCCTGTCAGATCACCATCGAGAAGACTTTCTACGCTTTGAACAAAAAATTCGGCAGGCCGATGAAGTCATGGAGTGCCACCTTATCAGCGGCGGTTATGACTATTTACTGCGCTTTATAGCGCGCAGCATCGCCCATTACCAACGAGTGATGGAGGCACTTATTGAGGACGAAATCGGCATTGAAAAGTACTTCAGCTATATCGTTATCAAGACGCCTATCAATAAAGAGCAACTCCCGCTTCGTACCTTAATGGAGGATTAGCCTTCACCCCTCACGAAACGCCTCCACCACCCGCTCGGACAACACTTCGCTGGCATCACCACTGCCTGCACGCTTCACCAGCGCTACTTGATAATCCCCTAGCGGTGGCAGTGATTCGTTGTGGAGACGCTTGAGCGGTGGTCGAATCAAACTTTTTGGAAAAGCCGTCACGGCTAGGTCAGCCAGCATAGCGGCTTCCTGCCCTGCGCAATGGTCGCAGGAGTATGCGATTCGGTAATTAACCCCGGCATGATCAAGGGCGTTGAGCGCGATCCTACGCCACGCGCACCCCTGTTGGGCCAAGGTCACTGGCAGTGGCGTTCGCTGTATGGCAACACCATCCTCACGGCCCGCCCACACTAACGGTTCGCTATGAACAATGTCGCCGCGTGGCGCCTGACCAGGCTCTACGCTCATCACCAGCGCAAGATCGAGCTCTCCATCATCCAGCTGGGCGAGCAAATCTTTGCTGCGCCCCACCACGACATCGACCTGCACCGCTGGGTGCGAGCGGGCAAACTGAGCCAACACAGTGGGCAGGATACGCCCTACCACGTCGTCGGTTATCCCCAGCCCCACGCGCCCTTCTATGGCGGGGGCTAAAAACTGGGTGACGGCTTCGGCATTGAGCTTAAGCAGCCTCCGTCCGTAGCCCAGGAGTACTTCACCTTCGGCAGTAAGCCGCACATAGCGCGCCTCGCGCACAAACAGCGTTTGCCCGAGCGTTTCTTCCAGGCGTTTGATCTGCATGCTTAACGCGGAAGGGGTACGAAACAGCTGCTGGGCGGCGCGGGTGAAGCTGCCGCTCTCCGCAATTGTCACAAAGGTACGCAGCACCTCGCTATCCAGTAGCGGTAAGACAGCCCGGCTGGGAGCCATAGTCGATAGTTGATTCATTACGCCAACCTTTCAGAAAATCTTAACACTCAGTGTAGATCTTTTCGTTTGATTGATCCAAGGCAAAGCGCCAAGCTGATAAACAGAGGTCGCGACCCTCCCACTTATTAATCACAGATCACATCGGTTCAGTCGGTGCCCAGCCGCCGCATACTGTATAGCCGTTGTGAAGAAAAGGAGGTGCGCGATGAAGTGTGAATGCCCAGCCCAACATGCCCATAACGCCTGGGAAAAAGCTCGCCAATTGGCGCCGCCGCCCAAGCCACCACAATTGCATTTTTACATGCCTGCCATGCCGTCAATGAGGTTAATTCGCGCGCTCGATATGGCCTGGTGGCACTGCCGGCGGCGTTGGCTTTTCCGCCGCCATATAGTGCCGCTACTGACCCACGACGACCAATTACTGCGGGATATTGGTCATAGCCGCGAAGATATTCTCTGGGCCAGCCAGCTTCCACTGAAGGTCGATGCCATTCACGCGTTAGAAGCCCGGCAGAAAAAGCGGCAAGTTCAGCAGGCCTAGAATCAAAAAAGCTTCGAACCTGTGAGAGGTTCGAAGCTTTTAATGAAGCCCTTAATAGCGTTTTAAGCACCTCATATAGTTACTAAGCTTTGCGCTCAACGCCTGCTTTTAAACTCCTATCGGCCCGCCATCGCGTTTTTGAATAACAACGGTCGACGCCCGAGGGCGTACTTGGCCGCTGGCTGCAACGGTGGCGTCTTGCACTAACTCGCTACCATCCGCGGGCCAGTTACCGGGGTGCTGAATGTTAACAAACAGCGCGGTTTTATCCGGCGTGGCAAAAATACCAGTAACTTCACAGCCGTTCGGCCCTACCGCAAAGCGCTTAAGCTGTTGCTGGTTGCTGCTGTTAATCACCGGGCCGGTTCCCTGGATGTCGTCTAGCCCATTAGGTACCACGGCAAGCAGCTGATCGTTGGTGTACTCGGTTACCCCATCATAACCGTTATCGGTCTGGATCCAGAGGATCCCCTGACCGTCTTCTCGCTCGTCGAACCAGAGTCCGTCGGGGCTGGCGAACTGATTCATTTCTGTCAGGCCTGAGTGGTTATCCGCATCGTCAGCGGCCGCGCCAAACACAAACACTTCCCAAGTAAAGGCGTTGGGCAACCGGCTTTCGCGCCAACGAATAATATGCCCCGCTTCGTTATTGGCGCGAGGGTTGGCAGCATTAGTGGGCGCTAAATCGTAACCAACACCTGCTTGTTCCAAATGCTCACCGTCATTAGTGTAAGTTGGGGCTGTCTCTTCAGCGGTGCGCTGCGTGTTATTGGTGAGGGTGAGATACACTTCACCGGATGCCGGATCGACGGAAGCCCACTCAGGACGATCCATTGGCGTGGCGCCCAACAAATCCGCTGCATCGCAGGTGTTGATGATAATACCTGCCGCATCGTCGTCGGCTAGCCCCAACGCCGCCGCCAGCGTGCGACCATCGCGCGTTTGAGCACTGGGCGTTAGCGGTAGCCACTCACCGCTGCCATTGGCATGGAAACGAGCCACATAGAGGGTGCCGTTATCCATATATTTGTTGCCAATGGCAAGACGATCGTACTCTTCACCTGGGCGGTTGGCATCGGCGGGATCCCAGGCAGCATCAGAAACATATTTATATACGTACTCGTTGCGGGAATCGTGGCCCGAGTAGTAAACCACTGGCTGACCGGCTTCCAGCTTGCCTAACCAACACCCTTCATGGCGGAAACGGCCAAGTGCCGTACGCTTAACCGCCAATGCATCACTATAAGGATCGACCTCCACCTGGTAGCCGAAAGTACGTGCTTCGTTGCGATAATCATCTTCAGCACGCTCGCCGCGCGGGGTAATGTCGAAGCGAGTAAATTCGTCATTCTGTTCAGAGGCGTCTCCCTCCGAAGTATCCCAACCATAGCGGCTTTTATCGGTGGGAATACCAATCCGCGCGTCGTCCTGGAAGCGTTCGCCATGATTAACGAACACATTGGGCCAGTTCTCTTCACAGGCAATATAGGTGCCCCAGGGCGTTACCCCGTTACCACAATTATTGTTGGTACCACGGGTTTGGGTACCCTCAGGTGAAAAGCGCGTTTTGACGTAGTCACTGCCCGCCACTGGCCCGGAAAGTTCCATCACCGTCGCACTGGTGAGGCGGCGGTTATAATGCGAACCTGGCACATGCGCCCATTGGCCGCTGGCGTTCTTTTCGACCTCAACAAGGGTGACACCGTGGGCGTTGATCTCAGTGCGCGACTCCGCTGCCGGCCGCTGGCCCTCATCAGCATTAGTGGGGCCTCCTTGAGGCGCCCATAGCGCTGCTTGGTCGATATACTCATTGTTGAGCGCCAGCACAAAACGGCGCGAGGCGTTGTCGGTATCCAGGGCAAAACCGGCCATACCGTCGTGGTGCATGCCCACACTCTCCGCCTGACGCTCAGCGGTCATCGGCTGTTCGGGCTGCCAGGCAACATTTTGGTTCAGCGGTGTACCCCACGGCACCAAGACTTGGGCAACATAACCTTCCGGCACCACCACGGCATCGGTGCGTGAACCGTGAACCGCCTCAAACGCCAGTGTCAGGGTTGTTTTGTGGTTGCTGCTTGAGGCAAGCGCTTGAGCAGCACCGCCAAAACTGAGCATCGAGGCAGCCGCCATGCTCAAACCACCGCGCATCACATCACGCCGGGATACATGGCGCGCCAATACCTCCACGAAAGGTTGGTTGCCGCTGTGGTTAAACAGGCGATGATCTTCGATCTCTTTACTCATTTTAGTCTCCCCCTGATCGTTTGTAGGTCAACGATTGAACGTTAGGAGACACTAAAGAGGCTCAATGACAGCACGATGACGGAGCGCCTGCATTTAGATGAAGAAAGGTCGAATGCTAGTCACCTTTACTCCCCAAACCCTATTGAGGGATGTCTGCAACTCTGCTAAATTAACGCTAATAGTTATCATTAACACAGGAGTTACTCTCTCATGCAGTTACCCGCTAAGGGCACTGGCCAGGGAGATACGCCGGTCTCGACGCCCCGCGAGGTGGATAGCAGAGAATTACTTGGCAACTCAGACCAGTTGGTTATCCACCATGAACAGCGCCGCTATGTGTTGCGCCGTACTAAAAGCGGCAAGTTAATCCTTAACGCCTAAAGCTCTTAATATTTTAGCCCCTGATTAATTTAAAGATTTATACAGCAAAGCAAGCCAGGTAGCCCATCGCACCCAGCCAGCGACCTCTTCCACTTAACCCTGTTGGAAATCTCTGGCTTATGCACCACACACGCGCTTTTGGTGGCCTCTGTTTAACGCTGCTCCCACTGCTAGCCGCTCAAGCAGACGACGCCGAGCTTAACCCAGTGACGGTCACCGGCACCCGGGCGCCTACTGACCTTTCCAGGGCACCGCTGATTATCGATATTATTAATCGCGATGATGCGGTACTGGCCACCGCCAGCCGAGTCGAAGACGTGCTTAGCCGCCAACCCGGCCTGCATGTGGCTGGCCAAGGGCGTCGAAATGGCCAAACTTTGAGTATGCGCGGCTTTGGCAGCAAAGGAGTGCTGGTGCGTTTGGATGGCGTTCGTCAGGATATCTCCACCGGCCATATCGGCAACTTTTTCCTCGACCCTGGCTTAATTCAAGAAGTACAGATAGCGCGCGGTGCGCTCTCCAGTCTTTACGGCAGCAATGCCATGGGCGGTGTCGTCAGCTTCACCAGTGTGGATGCCAACGACCTGCTTGCTCCCGGCGAAGATAGCGGCGTACGCCTTTCCGTAGGCGGTGCGACGGCTAGCGACGAGATGCGGGGGAGCCTTACGGCCTTTGGCCGCCGCGATACCGCCAACGGCCAGGTGGATGGCCTGTTTTCAATCGGCCGCAGTGAATCCGGCGATATTCGCCGCGCCGGGGGCGATGAAGCCGAAGAAGATGCAACGCTCAATAGCCTGCTACTAAAAGGCGGTTGGGAGCCAAGCGGCGACCAGCGGCTGTTTATGAGCTGGCAGCACTACGACGAACGCGCCACCCAGCCCGCCAACCCACAGCAGCGTTCAACCGATGCCAGCAATCCGCTGCGTGACCGCGATGTGGAAAGCAACAACGTCCAGTTGGGCCACCGCTGGCAGCCCAGCGCTGCCACCGAAATCACTTCGCAGCTTACCTTTAGCCAGCAGGATATTGACGAGCCCCATGCCAACCGCACTCTAGAGCGGGCCGGTCTCCAGAGCGACGGCTACCACAGCATGGATCACGACTGGCTCTCGCAAACACTGGTGTTCGGCGCCGAGCTGGAGCAGGCACGCCAACGGCCAGATGGCGAAGCGAATGGCTTCCCCAACGCCGATATCGACACCCAGGCAGCCTATCTCGACACCACACTCAGCGCAGGACGATATCTAGCCGATGGCGGCACCGGGCAGTTCGACGTTGGCCTGGGAGCCCGCTACGACCGTTACGACGCCAGCGGCCAAAATGAATCCGATAGCGTCCACGACCAAGTGTCACCGCGCTTTCGTCTTGCCTGGCGGCCCGATGACGCCTTGATGCTGTTCTCAGGCTACGCCGAAGCATTTCGTGCCCCCAGCCTTTCCGAGCTTTACGCCAACGAGCGCCACTTCGCCGGCTTCTGCGCCGGGCCTTTCTTCTGTACACCAGATAACTACTGGATTCCCAATCCCAACCTGTCGCCGGAATCCAGCCATACCTGGGAGAGCGGCGTGGTTTGGCATCAGGGCGACTGGCAGGTTCGTGCCAGCTATTTCGACACCCGCGCCGACGATTTTATCGACACCCACGTCGACATCATGGCGGGCACCACCCAGGCAGTGAACGTTCAGCGCGCCCAGCTATGGGGCTATGACGCCCGAGTGACCTGGCAGCCCAGCGCCTTCCCGCTACTCGCTAGCTTTGTGGGCCTTTCGGAAGTCTCCGGTAAAGACCGCGACTCTGGCGAACCACTGGGCAGTCAAACACCGCTGGAAGCGACCCTGGGTAGCGAGGTGGCACTGTACAGCAGCGATGTGCGCCTCGGCTGGCAAGCGCGCTTTGCCCAGTCTTTCGATCAACAGGGCGACGATGAACGCCTGCCCGGCTATGGCCTGCACGATGTTCATCTCGCTTGGCAAATCACTCCGGCCGTGGATACCTCGCTGCGCCTTGCCAATCTGGCTGACAAGGTGTGGTACCGCCCCGACGGTAGTCTAGGCGATGGGCGCAGCCTGTTCGCCACCCTCAACTGGCAGTGGTAAACCCAACCAGTGAACCATAAAAGAGGTGCGTTATGATTCCATCCCAACAGATCGCCATTATCGAAGCCCTTGATGCGGCGCGCGCCGCGCAGCCGCGCCTTCCCGCCATTGAGATTGCCGAACGCTTATCGATCAGTGAAGGCGAGCTACAGGCTGCCCGTTTAGGCCGTGACGTATGGACGCTGCCGCTCTCGCCCAGCGATATCGCTGCCTACCTGCCCCAACTGGGGCGGGTTAAGGCGTTGACCCGCTCCCGGTTGGCCGTGCTAGAGCAAACCGGCGACTACCCTGAACTAAGCGGCGGGGAGCATACTGGCCTGTTGCTCGACCCTGGCGGCCTGGATTTACGGCTGCTCTACACGAACTGGCACTGGGCCTGCCTGATTCGTGACCCTATGCCGGCCACCAGTGCGCAAGAGGCGCAGTGGCGCTGGAGCCTGCAGATATTTAATCAACATGGCTGCGCCGTTCACAAATGCTTTGCCCTGGAGAACCCACTGCCGCGTCCCTGGGGTGCCTTAGCGGCCTTGGGCACCCGGGACACTCCGGCATTTACCCAAAGCATGCCCCGCCTAAACCGCCCACTGCCCGAAGCGCCGACCCTCGCTAGCGAGTGGGGCGCGATGCGCGATGTGCACCAGTTCTTTGCCCTCCTCCAGCGCCATCATCTGGAGCGTATTGAGGCCAACCAGTTAATGGAAGGACGCTACACCCAAACGCTGCCCGTCAATTCCCTGGAAACAGTGCTTCAGCACGCCAGCCTTCGCGCGCTGCCGTTGATGCTGTTTGTCGCTAGCCCCGGCTGCGTGCAAATACGCACCGGCACATTGCCCGCCCCTCAACGCGCCCGCGGCTGGCTAAACCTTTTTGGCGAGCAGTTCACCCTGCACCTTGATGACACTGCGATTGACCAAGTGTGGCAAGTTAGCAAACCCAACCGCGACGGCGGCGTGACCAGCATCGAGGCCTTCGATACCGAAGGCTCGCTAGTGCTGCAACTTTACGCGGAACGCCAGGAAGGCCGGGCGGAGCGCCGCGAGTGGCGGCAATTGCTGGATGAACTCGGCAGCCAAGAGGCGGTGGCATGACCTCCTACTATATAAAGACGCGATTGTTGGGGATAGCTGTATTGGGATGGCTACTGGCTGGCACACCTTTGGCCCATGCTAACGAGCGTTGGGTGGTGCTGGGCGGCGATATCGCCGAAACCGTTGCCGCCCTGGAGGCCAACATTAATGTCATTGCTCGGGATGACACGGTGGTGTATCCAACGTCTATGGCGGCGCTGCCCTCGGTGGGTTATCTGCGCCAGCTCTCCGCTGAAAGCGTCCTGTCGGTTAAACCTGACCAGGTGTTAGCCGCCGGGCACGCAGGCCCCAAGGAAGTGCTTGAGCAGTTGGGGGCTGTCGGTGTCAGCGTAGAGCTCATCAGCGCACCGCCCACCCTTAATGCGATTGCCGATAAAGTCCGCGCCGTCGGCCAAGTAACTGACCGTCGCGACGCGGCAGAGGCCTTGGCAAACGCGTTGAACGCCAAACTTGACCGGCTAGCCAGCCTGTCTGCTCTACCCCCCACTCGCGCCATGTTTATCATGCAGCATAGCGGCTTAACACCCCGGGCGGCAGGCAGCGACACGGCGGCGCATACCGCGCTCGAAGCAGTGGGCCTGGCAAATGCCTTCGCCGAGATGCAGGGCTACCACAGCGTGGGCGCCGAAGCCCTGGCTCGGCAGGCGCCGGAGATTGTGGTTGTCTCGGAACGGGGCTTGGCGGCAATGGGCGGTGAAGCGGCGCTATGGCAACTGCCCGGCATGGCGTTAACACCTGCAGGCCGCGCACGGCAATTTATCGTGATTAACGACCAAGCGCTGCTGGGCTTTGGCCCTCGTGCCCCTGATCAATTGCTCACCTTGCGTCAGGACGTCGAAGCTCTACTAGGCATAACCGCCACTGCTCTGATAAGCCCATGATTGCAATACTTAATGCCTACCGCTATCGCATGCTGATTCCAGTTAACCGCACAACCCGCGTGCTCGCAGGATTAACCGCTGCGCTGTTGCTGGCCTTAGTCTGGGCTGCCGCCTCTGGCGCGCTGGGTATCTCGCTCTGGGAAGTACTCCGCGGCCAGGAAGACCCGTTCAGTGTGCAAGTTTGGTGGCAGTTGCGCCTGCCACGCCTACTGCTGGGTGTAGCGGTGGGGGCGATGCTTGCCGGTAGCGGCGCCGCCATGCAGGGACTGTTTCGTAACCCGCTGGCAGACCCCACCCTGCTCGGCCTTGCCAGTGGTGCCGGGCTATTTGTAGCGCTGTGGATTGTGTTCTTTCAAGACAGCGGCGCAGGCAGCCTTTACGGTCAGTTTGCGGCAGGTTTCCTGGGCGCCTTATGCGTCTGTTTGATCGTATTTGGCATCGCCAAGCGCCAGGGCGGCGGCAGTGCTGCGGTAATGACCCTTTTACTGGCTGGTTTGGCCATCAACACCCTAGCCGGGGCTGGCGGTGGGGTTTTAGCCTTTATCGCCAGCGATGAACAGCTACGCCAGCTTAGTTTATGGGGCATGGGTACGCTCACTAACGCCCTGTGGCGCACCACGGCGCTCGCCCTGGTACTCATTGCCGCTGCCCTGTGGCTGTTAATGCGTAGCGCTCGTGAACTCGACCTGCTCCAGCTAGGCGAAGCTACCGCGCATGCGGCGGGGCTGGATGCAAGCCGCTTAAAACACCGGGTGGTGGTCGCGACCTCGCTGGGCGTAGGCCTATGTGTAGCGCTAACGGGCGTGATTGGCTTTTTGGGCCTGCTGGTACCCCACTGCCTGCGGCTTTGGTTAGGGCCTAGCCATCGGCTGCTGCTGCCCGCCTCAATGCTCGGCGGCGCGTTGCTGCTGGTCGTTGCTGATACGCTAGCCCGCACCATCGCTGCCCCGGCAGAAATCCCCGTGGGTCTGCTGACTAGCCTGCTCGGCGGCCCCTATTTCCTGTACCTACTGATGCGCAGGAACCGAGCATGCTAACGCTCCATCAGGCTGGCTTGACTAACACTCCCGCTATCGCCCCACTAGACGGCACGATTCGACCCGGCGAGCTGCTTGCCATTGTCGGCCCCAACGGTGCGGGCAAGAGCACGCTGCTCAGTATGCTGTCGGGCTTTCGCAGCGCCGAACAGGGCGAGCTACATCTGGATGGCAAACCCTTGCGCGCATGGCCCATCACCGAGCTTGCCAACCGGCGGGCGCTGGTCGCCCAGCAGGAACTTCCTGGCTTTGACTGGCAAACTAACGAGCTGTTGAGCCTAGGCAGTAACCCGTCCAAATCTCTGGTCGCGGCGCTACTTGACGACCTGGATATTACCCACCTCGCCAAGCGCAGCGTGCTCTCGCTTTCCGGCGGAGAACGCCAGCGGGTGATGATCGCCCGAGGCGCCTGCCAGCTACTTTCGAGGTGTTCTCCCACCGCCAAGGAGGGCGGTATTTTACTGCTGGACGAACCGACCAGCGCCTTGGATATCGGCCAGCAGCAGCGGCTGATGCGCCAACTACGCAGCTGGGCCACCCAGCACCACATGGCCATTGTTTGCGTGCTTCACGACCTGAATCTCGCCAGCACCTACGCTGACCGGGTATGGCTGCTGCATCAAGGGCAGCGTATTGACCATGGCCTACCCAACCAAGTGCTCAACCCCGCGACCATTGCCAAGATTTACGCGGCCGAGCTGCAGCGCATTGAGGGCGGCACCCACGGCAAGCCCCTGCTTGCCCTGGCGCCTTAAGACGGCTTTCAGCAGCCAACGAGTCGAGTGGCAAAGCCCTCATATAAGTCCATACTTATCCATACGTAACGGGCAATATAGGCATCACCGTGTGCCAATTGGGGAGCAAGAATGAGACTGATCAGCCTCATGTGGGTAATTCTGGCAGGGTTGAGTTTTAGCATCGGAGTACTAGGCATTTTTCTACCCCTGCTGCCTACCACCGTGTTTATGCTAATAGCGGTTTACTGTGCTTCCAAAGGCTCACCGCGTTTTGAAGCCTGGATCCGCTCCCGCCACTATGTCGGCCCCCTACTGGTTAACTGGGAACAAGAGCGCGCGATACCCAGGCGCGCTAAGTTGGCGGCTGTTAGCATGATCGCATTGAGTGCGCTGATCACCAGTTGGTCACTCGGCCCCGGCTGGACTCGCTGGGGCGTGATCGCCCTACTGGTGCTGACTGCCGTTTGGTTGGCCACCCGGCCAGAGCCTTCGTCTTCGCCTTAACACGCGACTAAATTGGCACCTTATGGGTCGAGACCACCTCCCGCAGCCCCATGAACGAGCGGATCTGGCGTACCCCGGGTAGGTAGAGCAGCTGTTCGGCGTGCAGCCTATTAAAGCTTTGGCTGTCCCGGGTGCGCACCAGCATGAAGTAATCAAACTCCCCGGTCACCACGTGACACTCCATGCAGCCTGACACCTTCTGGGCCGACTCTTCAAAGGCGGCGAAGGATTCCGGCGTCGAGCGATCCAGCACTACGCCAATCAATACCACCATACCTGCCTGGAGCTGCTCCGGGTCTAAATGCGCCACCACCCGGCTGATCACCCCATCCCGCTTGAGCTTTTCCACCCTGCGTAAGCACGCCGCCGGGCTCAAACTCACCTGCTCTGCCAACGCCACATTGGAGAGCGTGGCATCTTCCTGAAGCAGCTTAAGAATACGCCGATCTGTTCGGTCTAGTTCAGTGGCCTGATCATCAGGCTCAGGGCGTGAACGGGAGGATTTTGAGCGCACTATTATTTACCTTTTTTATCAAAAAACACTATTTAAAACCATATAAAACATTTTATATCAACTTTTATTGCTTTAAACAAGCCAACTTTGCAACACAAAAATCATAGCTAACACTTACTATTAATAGCAGAAAGCACGCCAATTGTTCACAACAACCTTAGCCGCCCTATATCGCACCCAATGTTTTCAAGCTGGAGATTGCTATGAACCTCGAACGCTTCCCACGTTACCCGCTTACCTTTGGCCCCTCTCCGATTACGCCGCTCAAGCGGCTAAGCGAGCATTTAGGCGGTGAAGTGGAGCTCTACGCCAAGCGCGAAGACTGCAACAGCGGCCTCGCCTTTGGTGGCAATAAGACCCGCAAGCTGGAGTACTTGATTCCCGAAGCGATTAAGCAGGGCTGCGATACGCTGGTATCGATTGGTGGTATTCAATCCAACCAGACCCGCCAGGTTGCCGCGGTGGCCGCTCACCTGGGTATGCAGTGCGTATTGGTGCAAGAGAACTGGGTTAACTACTCCGATGCAGTGTATGACCGCGTGGGCAACATCGAGATGTCACGGATTATGGGCGCCGATGTGCGCTTGGATGACGCGGGTTTCGATATCGGCATTCGCCCCAGCTGGGAGCAGGCGATGGAGGATGTTCGCCAGCGCGGTGGTAAGCCCTTCCCGATTCCCGCTGGCTGCTCCGAGCACCCTTACGGCGGTTTAGGCTTTGTAGGTTTTGCTGAAGAGGTGCGTCAGCAGGAGAACGAGCTGGGCTTTACGTTTGACTATATTGTGGTGTGCTCGGTCACCGGCAGCACCCAGGCAGGCATGGTGGTGGGGTTTGCCGCAGATGGCCGTGCCCAGCGAGTGATTGGCATTGATGCGTCAGCCAAGCCCGAACAAACTCGCGAACAGATCCTGCGTATAGCTCGCAACACCGCAGAACTAGTGGAGCTAGAAGGTGGCATCGCCGATGACGACGTGATACTTGATACCCGCTACGGCGGCCCAGAATATGGCCTACCTAATGAAGGTACACTGGAAGCTATTCGCCTATGCGCCCGCCTGGAAGGCGTACTCACCGACCCGGTTTACGAAGGCAAATCCATGCACGGTATGATAGACATGGTGCGCAACGGTGAATTTCCCGCTGGCTCAAAAGTGCTCTATGCCCACCTAGGCGGCGTACCTGCGCTGAATGCCTATAGTTTCCTATTTAGAAACGGGTAATAAAACACCTACCTCGAACCGTCTGATCCAGCGCCTCAATGACGCCGATCAGGCGGTTACTGCTGTACAAATAATGCACACCCTTTAGTCTTGGCGTATAAGATGTTCACTCATGAGGATACGCCATGTCTTCAACGCTTCCCGCCCATCTCACCCTTGACGAACTTGCCCACTACCCAGCACCGCTGCCCGAGATCGAAGTACACGGGCTCGATAGGGGCTGGTACATCGTTCGCCTGCATCAGGGTAACGCCATCAGCGTGCTTACCGACCAGAATGGCGAGACGCAACGCTTTACCGGTACGCAGTGGATTGGCCGTGCGCTGGCGCCGTTGGGTTTCACCCACGGGACACTGACCTGGGCCGACGCCGATGATGAGATGATTGGCACCGACGTACCGCCCGTTTCTGCCCAGCAGCGCATGGCCTATGGTGTTCGCGTGGCGTTCAACCATACCTGTCTATAACATTCATAAAGCGAGCCGCCAGGAGTTTGCACTTCTTTAATATTTAGCTTCCAACAAGGACGGACTCTATGCGCGATGATGAAAAATACACCAATTCCGAAGAGCAGCTACTCCACCTTCAAAACCTGCTAGATGACCCAGACACAACGGCACTAAAAGCGTATTTCTCTGAACTCGATATTTTAGACATCGCGCGAACACTGGAGTCCTTCCCGGCTAAAACGCGAGATTTTCTTTGGGAGTATGTTCCCGACGACTTTATCGGCGAGGTTCTCGCCGAAGTTGACGAAGACATCCGTGCTGACTACATCGAAGACTTATCGGCCAGCGATGTAGAAGAAATTGTTAAAGGCTTGGATGCTCAAGAAGTTGCTGAAGTTTTAGATGTTGCTGATGAAGCCATAAAAACCAGCGTCTACGCCAGCTTAGAGCAAGAGATCCGCGCCCAGGTTGAGAATCTTCACGCCTATGACGATGACGTGGTTGGCCGTTACATGGATCCCGAGACAGTCAATGTAAAACAGGGCGTGTCGTTAGAGGCCGTGCAGCGCTATATTCGCATCCACCATCTGCTCGACGATGAGTCGCAGCAGATCATGATTACGGATAAGGACAAACGCTTACTCGGCACTTTGACCCTGATTGATTTAATCAAGCAACCACAAGATGCGGTGGTTGATGATTATATGGATGACTTTTTCACCCTAAATGATCAAATGAAAGTCAGTGATGCGGCGGCGTTATTGCGTTCTAAAGAGCTGCCCTTTGTGCCCGTTTGCGATAGCGATGGGTTATTGGTAGGCCAGCTAAACGCCGCCGACGTACTTGAAATTACCCAAGACGACGCTGACATGACGCTAAAGCATATGTCCGGCGTCAGTAACGAAGAGGAAGTCTTCACGCCCGTTTTACGCAGTGCAAAAAGTCGTGGCATTTGGCTGGGTATTAATCTGTTAACGGCTTTTTTAGCTGCGTTCGTTATCGGGCAATTCGAAGCGGCATTAGATCAAATTGTAGCGCTGGCCATTTTGATGCCGGTGGTAGCGAGCATGGGAGGTATTGCTGGTAGCCAAACGCTCACTGTGGTTATACGCGGCCTGGCGCTGGGGCAGCTCGCGGGTAACAACGTCCGCTGGCTATATAACAAAGAGATGTGGGTGGGGATGAGTAACGGCTTGGTTTGGGCATTAGTGGTCGGCTTGATTTCCCATCTCTGGTTTGGCGACGCCATGATCACGCTGGTGATCACCCTGGCCATCTTTATCAATATGAGTCTCGCCAACTTATCCGGCGTACTCATTCCCATGGTGTTGAAAAAGCTCCAGATCGACCCCGCGTTATCCGGTGCGGTTATTTTGACGACTGTGACCGATGTGGTCGGATTTCTTTCATTCTTAGGGCTCGCGACGCTGATTATTTTGTGATTTTTTCTTTCCAGTCGGCATTTGGGCCTTTATAGAAAGGCCCAAACGCTTAGTGCAGTAGCAACGACTATACCATCACCCACTGCCCCATCTGATCTGACTTTTCGATGGCATCTATTAATCGATTAACCCGCGCGGCTTCGCTGAAGTCTGGATAGAGGGGACGATCGTTGATGATACCTTCCACCAGGTCGCGCACTTCGATAATCTTCTGATCGTTATAGCCCAGACCATGGCCCGGTGCGGGACTGAAGGCCGCATAGTCAGGGTGTTCGGGGCCCGCTAACAGGGTGGTGAACCCGCGCCTGCCATGGGCGTCGCCATGGCGATATAGCTGCAGCTCGCTCATGCGCTCCTGGTCAAACACAATGGCGCCTTTGGTGCCCGTTAGCGTGTAGGCCAAGCCCATTTTGCGACCAGCAGCCACCCGGGAGGTTTCGATATTACCGATTAATCCCTGGTCAAACCGCAGCATGGCCTGTGCTTGATCGTCGTTTTCCACCGATGCCATCCCACTGCCATTAGCATTGGGGCGCGAAGCAATAACGGTTTGTAGCTGGCCGCAAACCTCGGTAATGCGCTGCCCGGTTAAAAACTCGGCCATATTGAGAATATGCGACCCCACATCACCTAACGCACCGGCGCCTGCGGTCGCCCGCTTGGTATGCCAATCGTGGGGCTTTTGCGGGTCGAGCAGGTAATCCTCGTTGTGCCGACCACGAAAGTGAATCAGCTCTCCGATATCGCCGCTGGCAACAATCTGGCGGGCCAGCTGGGTGGCGGAATTGCGAATGTAGTTAAAGCCCACCAGGGTTTTGACGCCCGCCTTTTCAGCCGCGACGACCATCTCGTTGGCGTCTGCCGTGCTAAGCGCCAGCGGTTTTTCGGCGTAAACATGCTTACCAGCGGCAATGGCAGCCAGTGCCATCTCTTTATGCAGGAAATTAGGCGCGCAGATATCCACCACATCTACGACACTGTCGGCCACCAGAGCGCGCCAGTCATCGGTGGCGCGGGCAAATCCCCAAGCTCGCGCTCGGCTCTCCGCGGTGGCAAGATCAACATCCGCCAGCAGTTCGCAAACGGGTTTGGCGGGTAACTCAAAAACGCTGGACGCAGCGTTAAAGGCAATGGCGTGGGCTTTGCCCATAAAGCCGGTGCCGATGAGGCCAATTTTGAGGGTTTTCATTATCGTTATCCCTGTTAACAAGTTCATTGCCGGTAAAAAAATAACTGTTTTTACAAGCACTCGATGAAAGGGGTGTGAGGGCAGGTTGAAGCGAGGGTCTTTCGCCATAGATGGCGAAAGTAGCGCCCATGGACGGGTTCACAGCGCCCTCGCGGAAACCTGCCCTCATCACCTGATACACTGGCCGGTTTTAAAACAATAACGCCGGGCTGGGCCCGGCGTTGACTGGTGTCTTGCCCCCGTAGACTGTTTACATGGTCGGCATGGTGAAGTGGTTGGTCTCTTCACGAATACCGCTGGGCCAGCGCTGGGTGATGGTTTTCATCCGGGTGTAGAAACGCACACCGTCCGGGCCGTGCATATGCAGCGGGCCAAACAGCGAGCGCTTCCAGCCGCCGAAGCTGTGGAACGCCATGGGCACTGGAATCGGTACGTTAACGCCGACCATGCCGACCTGGATCTGCTCGCAGTACTGGCGCGCCGCATCGCCATCGCGGGTAAAGATCGCCGTTCCGTTACCGTATTCGTGGGCGTTGATCATGCTGACCGCTTCGTCGAAGCTCGCCACGCGGGTAATTGCCAGCACCGGGCCGAAGATCTCCTCGGAGTGAATACGCATGCAGGGCGTGACATGATCAAACAGGCTGCCGCCGATAAAGTAGCCATCGCCTGCGCCGTCAATCGTTGTCTGGCGACCGTCGACCACTAGCTCTGCGCCTTCATCCACGCCGGTTTGGATATAGCCTGCCACTTTGTCACGGTGCTCGCGGGTGATCAGCGGCCCCATATCGTTATCCGGGCCATCGACTAGGCCAGGCCCGACCGTCAGCTTATCCAGTTCGGCCACCAGTTTTTCGCGCAGGCGATTGGCGGTTTCTTCGCCCACGGGCACCGCCACCGAAATCGCCATGCAGCGCTCGCCAGCAGAGCCATAGGCCGCGCCCATCAGGGCACCCACGGCTTGATCGAGATCTGCATCGGGCATGATCACCATATGGTTTTTGGCACCGCCAAGGGCCTGAACGCGCTTGCCATGCTTGGATGCGGTAGCGTAGATATACTCGGCGATGGGCGTGGAGCCCACAAAGCTTACCGCCTGAACACACTCATCGGTGAGCAGTACATCCACCGCTTCTTTATCACCATTGACGACATTAAAGACGCCATCCGGCAGACCCGCTTCTTTAAGCAGCTCGGCTAAACGCAGCGGCGTAGAGGGGTCTTTCTCTGAAGGCTTCATGACGAAGGTGTTGCCGCAAGCCAGGGCGATGGGGAACATCCACATGGGCACCATGGCGGGGAAGTTGAACGGTGAGATACCTGCGCACACGCCCAGCGGCTGCATCATCGAGTAGCTATCGACGCCAGTGCCGACGTTCATGGAGTGCTCGCCCTTCTGCAAGTGGGGAATGCCGCAGGCAAACTCAACCACTTCCAGACCGCGGGTCACTTCGCCTTTGGCGTCTGAAAACACCTTGCCGTGTTCGCTGGAAATCAGTCGCGCCAGCTCATCGGTGTGCTCCTCAACCAGCGCTTTAAACTTGAACAGGATGCGCGAGCGCTTTAGCGGCGAAGTTTTTGACCAAGCGACAAAGGCATCATCGGCGATGCGCACTGCTTCGCGGGTCTCATCGGCGGTGGCCAGCGCCACCTGGGCGCTTTGCTCACCGGTCGCCGGATTATAAACCGGCGACGTGCGCTGGCTCTGACCGGCAGAGAGCTGACCATTGAGATAGTGGGATAGCGTCTTCATACGAGCTCCTGATTAAAAGGCGGCGGGTGCTTTTTAGCTGGCAATGTCGAAACCTGCCTGCTCGGCAAGTTGGCGTAAGTTGCGGTAACCGAGGCGGGCATATGTCAGCGGATGGGCAACTTCCGGGTCTTGTTCGGCTTCAACCACTAACCAGCCCTGGTAGCCCTGTTCGCACAGGTGGGTTAAGGCGGGCAGGAAATCCACATTGCCATCCCCCGGCACCGTAAACAGGCCGTCTAACACGCCGTTTAAAAAGCTTTTGTCGCGGTTGCGTACCGCGTCCAGCACTGGGAAGCGCAGATCTTTGCAGTGCACATGATGGATACGCTGGCTGTAGCGTTTGGCGACGGCGAGCGGGTCACCGCCAGCACCTCGCAAATGGCCAAAATCAAGCAGCAGCCCCACGCCTTCGCCGGTGTTGTCCATCAAGCGTTCAACGTCGGCCTGGCTTTCGATCACCGTGCCCAGGTGGTGGTGATACACCAGTTGAATGCCCTGGGACTTCAGGTAGTCGCCCACCACCTCCAGGCCATGCAGCAGGCGCTGCCACTCTTGCTCGGAAAGGTGCGGACGCTGGGAGAGCGGGCGCTCCTGATCGCCGTGTACACAATGGGTGACTTCACACAGCACCATTACTTTAGCGCCGCACTGCTTGAGCAGGTTCATATGATCCTGAATGGCTTCAATCTCTTCTTCAGGAGTGCGCTCCAGCAAGCGTGCGGAGTACCAGCCCGAAACGAGCACCAAGTCGTGAGCGCTAAGCACCTGACTCAAAGCGTCGGGCGTGCGGGGAAATTTATTACCCAGTTCAAAGCCGCTAAAGCCTGCTTCGCGCCCCTCTTTCAAACAGATTTCCAGCGGTGTTGCGCCACCCAGGCTGGGCAAGTCATCGTTCGTCCAGGTGAGCGGGTTAATGCCTAAAGTAACCGTTGGCATAGCGTATTCCTTGTGATTATGTTTGTTGGTATTAATGGCATTGGCGCTGCTTGGCCTCGCGATAGCCCTGATAAGCTTTATTGACCGCTTCACGCTCGGAAACCTCGGGCACGGCGACGTCCCACCAGGCACCGCCTTCCTGAGTGCTGGGTAATGGGTCAGTATCCAGAGCAATCACATAGGTCGAGGTGGCGCTGCGAGCGCGCACCAGCGCCTGCTCCAGCTCCGCAATGCCGCTTACCGATTCAGACTCACAGCCCAACGCTTTGGCATGGGCGGCAAAATCAGTTTTGGGGGCGCCAGCCTCCACAGTGCGGCAATCTTGCAGCAGGTTGTTGAATCCTGCGCCGCCTGTGGCCTGCTGCAAGCGGTTGATGCAGCCATAGCCGCGGTTATCCAACACCACCACAATCAGCTTGTGGCCTAGCATCACCGAGGTCGCCAGCTCCGAGTTGTGCATCAGGTAGCTGCCGTCGCCCACCATCACCACCACTTCGTTGTCGGGCTTGGCCATCTTGACGCCCAGCCCGCCCGCAATTTCATAGCCCATGCAGGAGAAGCCGTACTCCACGTGGTAACTGCCGGGGCCTGAGCATTGCCAGAGCTTATGTAGCTCGCCGGGCAAGCCACCGGCCGCGCATACCACGGTGGTATCGTCGCCTGCCTGACGATTGACGGCGCCGATCACCTGGGCATCGGTAGGCAGCGCCAGCCCTTGGTCGGCGGTCACACGGCGCACGATTTCGGCCCATTCGCGCTTGAGCGTTCCGGTTTGTTCGCGCCATTCATTGCTGCCGCGCCATTCACCCAGCGCCGCGTCGAGTTGACCCAGCCCGACCAAGGCGTCGCAGCTTAGCGGCAGCGCTTGATGCTTGAGGCTGTCGAAACGGCCAACGTTGAGGGCGATCAGCATTTTTTCGCTGCCTTCAAACAGTGCTCGTGAGCCAGTGGTAAAGTCTTGCAGTCGCGTGCCCACCGCCAAAATGACATCCGCCTGCTCCGCCAACTGATTGGCGGCTGCGCTGCCGGTCACCCCAATGGCACCCACCGCGCAAGGGTGGCTATCGGCCAGTGCGCCCTTCCCCGCCTGGGTTTCAGCCACAGGGATGCCGCGCGCTTTGGCAAACTCTGCCAGGGCGTCGCAGGCAGCAGCGTAATGCACGCCGCCACCGGCGATAATCAGCGGGCGTTTGGCCTGTTGCAGCGCGGCGATGGCTTGACGAAGCTCGTAAGCATCCGGCGGCGAGCGGCGAATGCGATGTACCTTGGGGGCAAAAAACGCCTCCGGGTAATCGTAGGCAAAGGTTTGCACATCCTGGGGCAGCGCCAGAGTCGCGGGGCCGCAGTGCTCAGGGTCAAGCAGGGTGGCAATCGCCTGGGGTAAGCTGGTCAGCAGCTGTTCCGGGCGATTAATACGGTCGAAGTAGCGCGATACCGGGCGAAAACAGTCGTTGACGGTAATGGTCGGGTCACCGAAATGTTCCACCTGCTGCAATACCGGATCCGGTTCGCGGGTGGCAAAGGTGTCCCCCGGCAGCAGCAAGATCGGCAAACGGTTGGCGTGAGCGAGTGCCGCAGCGGTGACCATGTTGGTCGCACCTGGGCCGATGGAACTGGTCGCAGCCATTAACCGTTGGCGGCCATTGGCTTTAGCAAAAGCAATCGCCGCGTGGGCCATGGACTGTTCGTTATGGGCGCGGAAGGTGGGCAGCGTGTCTTTTACCTGATAGAGCGCTTCACCCATTCCCGCCACATTGCCATGACCAAAAATCGCAAACGCGCCTTCAAACAGCGCCACCTCTTGGCCATCAACCTCAATACGCTGGGCGGCGAGGTACTTGACCAGCGCCTGGGCCATGGTGAGTCGAATGGTGCTCATCTTACGCCTCCTCGGTGTTAGCCAGGGTTTGCGGCTGCGCCTGCCTTAATTGCCGCCACGCTTTTATCAGTTCGGCATAGTTCTGGGCGACCCGCTCTACCAAGCTAGCGTCGTCGATACGCCCGGCCAGCCAATCACGACTCGCACTGGCAAATAGCGTGCGGCCAACGGTGAACCCCTTACAGCAGGCATGATTGGCCGCTGCTTTAAAGCCGCGTTTCATTTCGTCCATAGGGGCGTCGAGCCCGAGCAGTACCACCCCACGGCAGTAAGCATCCTCGCGCTCAATGGTTTCACTCGCCGCCTTCCAGGCTGCATCTGACATGGCAGGTAGTTTCCACCAGTCAGGACGAATGCCGAGGTTGTAGAGCCGCTGAAGGCTGCGCGGCAAGGTAGTGTCGTCATTGGGCATGTTCGCGGGGGGAATGACCTCAATTAGCAGTTCCAGCCCATAAGCACAGGCCGCCTGGTAGAGCTGGCGTAGCCGCTCCTCCTGCTCCAGGCGCAGTGAGATTTCATCGTCAGGGTGGTAGAACACCAGGCATTTAATGATCTGTTCTCTAGGCCAGTTACGCAGGCAGGCACCTAAATCATCGCCATGCTGGAAACGCAGCGGGCGTGAGCCTGGGAGCTCTACCGGTCGACCAATCCACCAGCCTTTTCCACTGGCTTGATTGAGCGCGTCTTGACCCAATACGTCGTCTACCAGAATCGCGGGGGTGGTAATACCGCCCAGCTTGGCACCCTCTTCGGCGGCGGTGACCAGGAGTTTTTTAAGTGCTGGCAGCCGCGCGCTGTCGGCATACTCTTCGCGGGCCATATCGGTGAGCTGGCGGCGGTGGTCAAACGCCAGCCCGAGTACTTCAGGCCACTGAACGGGCACTCGGGTGGTGACGCGGTGTAAATGATTCAGGCGTTGATCGATATCCGGACGGGGCACCTCATCGCGGCGTGCCAGGTAATCGAATAACTCGTCCTCTGTGGGCATGGCCGGGGCACAGCCGTGGCGGGAGACCACCAGCGCGCCACAGGCATTGGCGTAACCCGCGCTGGTTTGCCAGGGTTCATTGCGTAGCCAGCCACGTAGCAGCCCGCTCATAAAGGCATCTCCGGCGCCCAGTACATTGAGCACCTCGACCTGTACGCCCTTAACTAAAATGCCGTCTTCAATGCGTTCAGGAATAGCACCTTCAAATACCACACAGCCCATGGGCCCCAGCTTGCATACCAGGGTGGCCTGGCTAACCTCGCGCACCGCGCGCAGGGCCGCTAAAGTGTCCGTGCTGCCGCCGGCAATATGAAACTCCTCTTCGGTGCCTACAATTAGATCAAAATCTGGCAACCAGCGTTGAAGATCTGTAGTGACTTTTTCATCCGCGATAAAACGGGTTTCACCATCGCCAGGGTTAGTCAGCCCCCACAGCACGGGGCGATAGTCGATATCCAGCACCCGCTTCACGCCATAATGGGCGGCGGCGTCCAGTGCCTTGCGGCAGGCTCGGCGGGTGGTATCGGTAGAAAGGTGGGTGCCGGTGATCGCCAGCGCCTTGGCCCGGGCGATATATTCAGGGTCAATAGCGTCGGCGTCGATGGCCATATCCGCACAGTCACGGCGATAAAACAGTAGTGGAAAACTCTCGCGATCTTTTAACGCCAGCAGCACCAGGCCGGTGTGGCGCTCAGGGTCGGTTTGTAGCGCGGTGGTATCTACCCCCACCCGCTCCAGCTCTTCGCGCACGAAGTTGCCCATCTGCTCGTCGCCAACTCGCGAGAGCATGGCGGATTTTAATCCTAGGCGCGCAGTGCCGTAGGCCATATTGCCCGAGCTGCCGCCGAGGTACTTGGCAAAGCTGGCTACATCTTCCAGGCGACTGCCAATCTGCTCGGCGTAGAGATCAACCGCCACGCGCCCCAGGCAAATCAGGTCAAGCGGTCGGTGTTGACTATTGTTATTCAGCATAAATGTCTCCCCACGTCACAAATTCGTGGTACTGGTCACAAGATGGCACTGGGCATGCAAGCGTCTTGGGTGGCAATCGATAAGGCTTATCAACCGCTGCTTAAATTGAGAAGGCAGCACGGAATCGCTCGAGCGCGAGGTCGTCGTCGCCAGAGGCCCAGCCTTCCAGCCCTACGGTGCCTCGGTAGCCCATGTCGTTCAGCGCTTTGGCAATGGCCGGGTAGTTAATCTCGCCAGTCCCCGGTTCGCAGCGCCCAGGCACATCAGCCACCTGCACTTCACCAATGTACGGCCCGCAGCGGCGAATCAATTCGATCAGATTACCCTCGCCAATTTGGGCGTGATAAACGTCCAACATAATGCGCAAGCTGGGCCGATCAACACTTTCCACCAGCGCTAGAACATCTTCCAAGCGCGCAAACGGCACACCGGGGTGATCAACGTCGGTATTGAGGTTTTCAAGCACAAAGGTGACGTCGTTCTGCTCGCCCAGATCCGCCAGTCGATTGAGTGTGTCGCGGGCTTTTAGCCACATAGCGCCAGTCATCTGCTGGCAAGGCTGAACGGGCAACCCATTACCATCTAGCCCGGTGCCGTGAAGGTTAAGGCGCGGAATGCCAAGGCGCTTTGCTACCTCGACCGACTGAGCGGAGGTGCGTAGCAGTTCATCTGCCCCAGCTGCATCCGCCAGGGTGCCGGTGACATAGCCGGTCATGGATGAAAACGTCGCCCCGCTATTGGCCAGTGCATCAATGTCGTGCTTAGTCCAGTCCCAGATTTCGACTTGAAAGCCCAAATCAGAAATGCGCTTAATTCGTTCCAACACGGGTAAATCGCGGAAAACCATTTCAGCGCAAACGGCCAGCGTGAACGGGGATGATGGGGTAGGTTTAGTCATCATGGCTCCTTAATAGCCGCTCGCCGTTCGCGGTGAAGGGGGTTCAGTGCTGCCTGTTTCATCCGCAGGCTGAGTGTCTTGATCGGCTAAGCTGGCCTTCTTGGCTTTATCGTCCCGCTGGAATTCCGCAAGCTCCGCATCCAGGCTTTCAAGCTCAGCGCCACCCGCCATCATATTGAGCACTTCTTCGCGGCTGACTTCTTCTTTGCGGAAGGAGCCCAAACTGCCGCCGCGTGACAATAGGGTGAACGCATCGGCCACTGGGTAAGCATGATGAACGTTGTGGGTAATAAAGATGACCGCAAGGCCATCGGCGCGGGCTTTGGCAATGTAGCGTAGTACGACGGAGGCCTGCTTGACACCAAGCGCTGACGTGGGCTCATCAAGGATCAGCACTTTGGCGCCAAAATAGACGGCACGGGCAATCGCCACACACTGGCGCTCCCCGCCTGAAAGCGTACCCACTGGCTGGCTTGGGTCGCGTACATCGATACCTATTTTAGCCATTTCCTCTTTGGCAACCCGGTCGGCATATTTCCAATCAATCCGCTTTAAAGGCCCCCAACCTACCGTCGGTTCGCGACCCATAAAAAAGTTACGGGTAATCGACATCAAAGGCACCATCGCCAGATCCTGGAAAACGGTGGCGATACCGGCGTCTAGTGCATAAGCCGGGGACTTGAAACGAGCGGGTTTTCCATCCAGTAGCATCTCGCCATGGGTGGGCTGGTGAACACCGGAAAGGGTTTTAATCAACGTTGACTTGCCAGCACCGTTATCCCCCAGCAGGCACATTACCTCACCGGAATAGACCTGCATCGAGATATCACTGATGGCGATAACGCTGCCGAAGTGTTTGCTGACACTGCGCATTTCAATCATTGGAGTGCGTGCAGTCATGTTATTTAGCCTCCATCGCCTTTTTGCGCATGTAATTGTTGAATAGCACCGCCACCAGTAACATCACGCCCAGGAAAACCTGGAACCAATCCGTGTTAACGCCAGTGTAAAAAATGCCCATTTGCACCATACCGAAGATCAGCGCACCCAGCGCTGCACCTATAGCAGAGCCATAACCACCGGTCAGCAAAGCACCGCCAATGACGACGGCAATAATGGCTTCCAGTTCTTTTAGCAGACCACGGATGGTGTCCGCCGAACCGGTATCCATCACCTGAATGCAGGCAAAGATGGTTGCGGAGAAAGCGGTGAACATGAACAGTGAAATCTTGACGCGGTGGACGGGGACGCCCGAATTGCGCGCCGCATTGGCATCGCCGCCGCTGGCGAAGATCCAGTTGCCGTAAGGCGTGCACAGCAGCACCCAAGTCGCTACAGCGGTTAAGCCCAGCCACCAGACAATCGAGACGGGAATGCCGGTGACCGTGGGGTTGCCCGCAAAGTTGGTCGCCATCCAGCCATTTGCCGCCATCCAGCTAAATAGTCCCGTAGCGACTTCTCCAGAGAAAAGCGCCGCGAACCAATCTCCGGGGATATGATCCTGCACTCCCCCCACCTGAGTACGTCCCGTCAACAACCGGCTAGTACCGATAGCCAGGCCACGCAGAATGAACAGGAAGCCTAAGGTAACGATAAATGACGGCAACCCCGTTTTATTGACTAGATTGCCGTTAATCCAGCCCACCAGGCCCGCACAGGCGAACGCCAATAAAATAGCGGCCCATAGTGGCCAGCCATACTCCACCGCAGGGATGGCAATTAGAATGCCCGCCAAGCCAATCATCGAACCTATCGAAAGATCAAACTCTCCGCCGATCATCAGCAACGCAGCCGCCGTGGCGATAATGCCGAGCTGAGCGGCGACTTCAAGAAAATTAATAATACCCGCTGGGGTAAACATCCCAGTGCCGCTGGAAGCAGCGATAAAAAAGGCAAGCACCAACACGGCACCAGCCAGCGCTCCCAACTCCGGGCGATTAAGCGCTTTCTTCCAGAAAGAGACTCTCTGGATACGCTCATCTTGATCAACCGTTGCTGGCGCAACCGATTGTTTCGTTTCAGTGGAATTCATGGTGACCGACTCCCAAGGCTCGACACCGCCGAGCCTTTTCCGATTAGGTAGTTATCAACGGATGCCCTGGCTACTCAACTCAATGACCTGTGCAGCGTTCTCTTGAGTGACAAACCCTGGGCCGGTGGCAACATCCCCTGCGGGTAGCAGCCCGTTCTTGACGAACTGATCGAGGAACATAACGGGCAAGTAGCCCTGCATGTACTGCTGTTGGTCGATCGCAAAGTCCAGCTCCCCCGCATCCAAAGCCTCCAAAATACCGGGTGATAGATCAAAGGTACCGAGGGTGAACATATCGGTTGCCCCCTGCTCGCGCATGGCCCGAATCATCGGATCAGCGGCCAATGCACCCAAGGTCAGCACACCACGCACATCACTGTTCTCGTTGAGGTACGCGACAATGGCATTGCGAATATTGGTGGGGTCGTAGGTAGTCGCTAGCTGCTCAGCATTGCCGTCAAAGCCCTCGACAAATCCATCACAACGCTGATCAAGTCCCTGATTACCTTGTTCATGGTTAACACAGACGCCTTTCTCAACGCCCAGTTCCTGCATGCGCTCGGCGGCCTGTTTGCCCGCCTCGTATTCACTCTGCCCAATGTGCAGCCGGGCACCATAATCCCTTGCCACGTCGCCGCCGGAGTTAATGGTGATCACTGGAATGCCGTTGTCGACAGCATTTTGTACAGCACCACCCAGGGCATTTTCGTCGGTGAAAGAAAGGATCAAACCGTCTGGTTGAGACGCTACCGCCGCCTGTACAAGCTGTTGCATCTTGGCCATATCAAAGGTGGACGGTGCACGGTATTCCAGCTCTGCGCCCACGAGATCAGCAGCTGCCTCTGCGCCGTTTTTCACCACTGACCAGAAAGGGTCAGAGGGGACACCATGGGTCACCATGACGAAACGGCTCGCTTCTTGTTCCGGTTCTTGTGCTTGTGCTTGTGCTTGTGCGGCACCTGCCATTAATGCCGTGGTGGCGGCAGAGGCTAGAAGCCATTGAGATAGACGTGCCATAAATAATTCCTCTTAACGTTATCGTTGTTGGTAGGGAAGTGACATTAAATGCCTTGGCGCTATGGAATATAGGTTCCAAGTAGCAATTACTGCAAATTATTTATTCTATACTTTGGTATAAATGGAATATTTATTCCAATCAACTAGACTGCATGACAGCCAGCCACTTTGCTCAGTGCTACTTCCCAGTCGTGCATGAGTGAATGAGTGGTACATGAGTTAACGCTAAGGAATTTGTATGTCGCAGCCACCACAAAGCTACCGTGAGCTGGAAATTCTGATCACTGCCGAGTACGCCACGCTAAGCAAACGTTTGCAGCAAACCGCGCGTTTTATGCTTGATCACCCCCAGGAGGTTGCTTTAGCGACCGTGGCCAAAATTGCCGAGCAGGCAGATGTCACTCCATCCACCTTAATTCGCTTGGCCAATAGCTTGGGCTTTAAGGGCTTTTCCGAAATGCAGCAGCTGTTTCGCAGCCGTCTGGTCGATGAGCTGCCTAACTACACCGAGCGAATCCGTGCGGTACGCAGCGCCACCGGAGAAACACCGGATAGTACCCAGCTGTTATGGGAATTCGCCGATGCCAACCGCGCCGTGCTTGAGCAGCTACCCAGCCGCATTAATCCAGAGAGCCTGGAAAAAGCGTTGGATATTTTTGAGAAGGCGCACGCCATTCATGTGATGGGCGCACGACGAAGCTTCATGGTAGCCAGCTACATGACCTATGCCTTAGCGCATGTGGATAAACCTGCGCTGCTGGTCAATGGTTTGGGAGGGATGTACGGCGAGCAACTACGCGCTATGAGCCAACATGACGCCCTGTTAACCATCAGCTTTTCTCCCTATGCCGAAGAGAGCCAAAAAGCCTGCGAGGATGCCCATCAGCGCGGTCTACCTATTGTGGTGATTACCGACTCGAATCTCAGCCCGCTGGCCCGCTTCGCGGATGTCGTCTTCGTGGTCAACGAAGCCGAAGTGAAAAGTTTCCGTAGTTTGACCGCGTCGCTCTGCTTGACCCAGACCTTGGCAATTGCCCTGGGCGTGCGGCAAGACAAAACACGCGACAAAGAAAAAGGCCATGACAAAAAGCGCAAGGCCTAAACACCAGAAACAAGCCAACAGCAAAAACAAAACAGGAGAGCTTATGAAACTCGCACTCATCGGCGCTGGACGCATCGGCAAGGTGCACGCCCAGGCCATTTACTCGCACCCGAACGTTACGCTGGCCGCCGTGGCTGATTTTCATCAGCCTGCCGCAGAAGCGTTGGCCGAGCAGTACGCCAGCCGAGCGGTCTCTGTGGATGAAATCTTCGCGGACGACGCCATTGATGCCGTACTGATTGCTTCAAGCACGCCCACCCACGCGGAGTATCTGGAGCGTGCCGCACGCGCGGGCAAGGCGGTTCTATGCGAAAAGCCCATCGCCCTGGATTTAGCCCGCACGCGAGATGCTCTGCAGGTACTCAGTGAGCATCCAGTGACCTGTGCACTAGGCTTTAATCGTCGCCACGATCCTCAGTTTGCGGCACTGAAAAAAGCGATTACCGGAGGCCGTATTGGCGCGCTGGAAACGCTGACTATCATCAGCCGCGACCCCTCTCCCCCGCCCGCTGAGTATATAGGCGATTCTGGCGGCCTGTTTCGGGACATGATGATTCACGATCTAGACATGGCGCGCTGGCTACTCGATGAACCCATCGAAAGTGTCTTTGCCGTTGGTAGCAGCATTATTGACCCTGCTATTGGCGAGGCGGGCGACGTGGATACCGCGATGGTTACTCTCACCACGGCCAGCGGAAAACTATGCCAAATCAGCAACTCACGACGCGCCTGCTACGGCTACGATCAGCGTATCGAAGCCTTTGGTAGCCAAGGCATGCTGCAGGCCCAAAACGAAAGCGACACCCGTCTGCGCTTCACTGGTGAAGCGGGGCAGGTGGAGGAGAAACCCAAGTGGTTCTTCCTAGAGCGCTATGCCCAGGCCTATCAACTTGAAATTGGTGATTTTGTTGCCGCTTGGCAAGAGAAACGTGCACCACTCGCAGGTGCCCAGGATGGCTTAGAGGCGTTGCGCTTAGCCGATGCAGCGGAGCGTTCATTGCGTGAAGGGCGCAAAATTCTTCTCGACGCCTCGGTGTAAACAGACACCAATGTACCTATTTTTCAGACCATTCATATCGTAAACGGCTAGCTGCCAACAGAGCAGCTAGCCATCAGAAGGAGCGACATATGGCTTCCCTACTGGTACGCCCCACCGCCCCAGACAGCCAAGGCAGCGTGATTAACGTTACCCCTGAATCGGCTGGCTGGACGCACGTTGGCTTTCGGGTGCATAAACTCGCCAAAGGCCAGCGCCTGGAGGCCAGCAGCGATGATCAGGAAATCTGCCTGGTGCTGCTCTCCGGTCGCGCCAATGTGGTCTGCGGCGAGCACCGTTTTGACGACATCGGCGAGCGCATGGATATTTTTGAGCAGATTCCGCCCTATGCGGTTTACCTGCCTGACCATGTTAGCTACTCGGTGGAGGCGACAACGGACTTAGAGCTAGCGGTGTGCGCCGCCCCTGGGCATGGCAACCATGCCCCACGGCTCATCGTGCCTGACAATATCAAGCAAAGCACCCGTGGCCAGGGCACCAACACCCGCCATGTTCACGATATTCTGCCGGAAACCGAGCCCGCCGATAGCCTATTAGTAGTCGAAGTATTCACACCCGCGGGTAACTGGTCGAGCTACCCACCCCATAAACACGATGTGGATAACTTACCCCAGGAATCACTCCTGGAAGAAACCTACTACCACCGCATTAACCCTGAACAAGGGTTCGCCTTTCAGCGCGTTTATACCGATGATCGCAGCCTAGACGAGACGATGGCGGTGGAAAACGGCTGCTGTGTGTTGGTTCCCAAGGGTTACCACCCTGTGGGCGCCTCTCATGGTTACTCGCTCTACTACTTAAATGTGATGGCGGGGCCCAAGCGGGTATGGAAATTTCACAACGACCCCGACCACGAGTGGCTAATGAACGCTTGATGGAACGACACTTCGCCCGCTAACATTTATCTAATGTTATGCTAACTAGCCCCGCTAATGCGGGGCTTTTTTGTGGTTCACTTTTTTGCGTATCCAGAGGCCTCAATGCTCCCCGACTACTCCGTCATCGCCTGGTTGTTAATTGCATTTTCCGTTTACCTGACCGGTGTTTCAAAAGGTGGCTTTGCGGGTGGTTTTGGCACGCTCTCGGTACCGCTAATGGCGCTGGCGATCAGCCCCGCCCAGGCAGCGGGCTTACTACTGCCGCTACTGCTGGTGATGGACGTGTTTGCGGTGAAAGCATGGTGGGGCAAGCAATCAAACGCCGAAGTCTGGCGCTTTGTGCCGGGCTTATTCATTGGCGTGGCAGTCGGCACGCTGCTGTTTGGCAGCCTGAGCGAGCAGGGCTTGCGCCTGACACTTGGCGTTATCACTTTGCTGTTCGCCGCTTACATGCTACTCAAGCCCGTCGCCAAAAAGCCCATTTCTTCCCGTTGGGCCCTACCCGCAGCAAGCGTCTGCGGCTTTACCAGCTTTATGGCCCATGCGGGAGCGCCGCCGCTAAACGTGTATCTACTGCCGCGCAAACTCTCTAAAGAGACCTTTATCGCCACCTGCGCGGTATCCTTTGCGGTGGTCAACGTGATTAAACTGGCCCCTTATATGTGGCTTGGTGAGATCAACGTCACCAGCGCTTGGGCGTCGCTGCTGCTAGTGCCCATCGCCTGGATCGGCGTGCGCAACGGCCTCTGGCTACAAAGCCGTGTAAACGAAGCGCTGTTTTATCGATTGGTGATTTTAGCCATGTTTTTGGTCGGTTTTAATCTAATTTGGCAGGCGCTGAAATAGTTATCGCTGACCTAAAGCACCACCAACACCAGCCCCGCCAACATCACCAGCGTGCCTACGGCTTTCGCCCTGGAGGCAGGCTCTTTTAGCCATAGCACGCCCATCAATACGCCCACAGGAATAGACAGCTGGCGCAGTGCCACCACATAACTCACCTCTTTGGTAAGCGCCATGGCGATTAATACTAGACCGTAAGTGCAGGTCATCATCAACCCGGTAACGATCAGCATGGTAAATCCCTGCTGACGGAGCGCGGGTAGCCGGCGCCGTTCTGCGGGCAGCAGCGCCAGCAGGGGTACCGCCCAGGTGAGCGTCATCAGCGCTTGCAGCACCATAAACACCGCCCCGGCGGTTAACCCGCTGTGCCCTGCCCCCTGCATTAGCCCGAGGGCCTGCTTATCGATTAGCGAGTAGCCTACGGTGCCTGCTGCCGCTAGTAGCGCAAACCCCATGGCCGGGGTGAGATAGGTGGATATCCTACGCGCCTGCGGATGGCTAAGGGGTAGGCAGAGCGCGCCTGCCACGACTAGCACCATGCCAAGACCGTCCCAGCGATCCAGCACCCGACTACCCAACAGCGCAATGGATACCAGCGGCACTAGCACTACCGGCAATGCCCGGGCGATGGGGTAGAGTACGCTAACGTCCCCTCTCGCGTAGGCCCAGGCTAAGCCGCCCATGTAGAGCATTTGGCATAATCCCGAAAGCGCCAACCAGCCCCAGAATGCACTTGGTAACGCAGTGAGCGTCGGCCCAAGCAACACCAGCGGCAGCATCACCGCCCCACCCGCGCCGTAAGCCAGGGTAAAAGAGGCTAACGACGGCGCATTGCGTTTGCCCAACACGTTCCATCCGGCGTGCATACATACCGAGACCAGCACCAGAGCAAGCGCGGCTGGACTCAAGGACGCTCTCCCTGTTGAAGACGTGTAGTGATGGCATCGACCACGCTGGGTAGCTCGGCAATGGTCTCAATGCAGTAGTGCGGTGCTGAGGGGGCAAACTGCGCGGCCACCCGCTCGTGGGCGGCGTGGCGCTCGGCATCACTCAACGCTTGATATTGCGCATAGGTTAGCCCCAGCGCATTGCCCGAGCAGGTAAGCGCCACCGTCCACATGCCCGCGCTGCGCCCTTCAAGAATGCCCGGCGTGGTGTCATCGACTTTAACGCAGGCGGCGACATCGCTAACACCCAGGGCAATCACATTGGCCAGCGCCTGGGAGGGGTGTGGTCGCCCGTTAGGCACTTCATCGGTCGCCACCACATGATCTACTTGCAAGTCGTTGGCCGCTGCTAGGGCGACAACTTTTTCCATCACTACTAATGGATAGCCGGAGCAAGAACCAATCTTAAGCCCCTGGTCACGCAGCGTAGCTAAGGTGTCTAGCGCGCCGGGAATCAGCGTCGAGTGATCGGCAATTTTGGCAATCTGCAGCGGCATAAAGCGCTCGTAAAGCGCCGTTACATCGTCATCAGAAGGCGCGTGGCCTAACGCCTGAACAAAGCGTTCGGCGATGTCTGGGTGATTGCAGAGTGTACGAATATGGTCCCATTTGCCCATGCCCATGGGGCCACGAGCTTCTTCCAGACTAATCGCCACGCCCAGTTCGGCAAAGGCTTCAACAAAGATCTGGGTAGGCGCAAAGGAGCCAAAGTCGACCAGCGTGCCCGCCCAGTCACAGATAATCGCCTGAAGGCGTTGAGGCGTTTGATACTGCATTATGCGCTCCGTGAGTGTGAAGAAAGGAAGACGCCCATCTCACTCAGCGCGTCTTGCATAGCCACCAGCAGCGTTTCCATTACCGCCGCATCCAGTTGGCCGATACAGCCGATACGAAAACTCTCCACTTCGGTCAACTTGCCGGGGTAGATCAAAAATCCACGCGACTTTAGCGCCGCGTAGAAAGCGTTAAACTCAAACGCTGGGTCGTTAGGGCTTAAAAAGGTAGTGATGATCGGCGATAGCCATCCGTCTTCTAACAGCGTGCCGAAGCCTATCGCCCGCATGCCTTTTACCAGCGCATCACGATTGCGGGTATAGCGCGCGCAGCGCCCTCGCACACCGCCCTCTTCCCGGTGCTGGGCAAGCGCAGTCTGAAAGGCCACCACGGTGTGGGTGGGCGGGGTAAATCGCCACTGACCGGTGCGTTCCATATATTCCCACTGGGCGTAGAGATCCAGACTCAGCGAGTGGGCTCGCCCCTTTCCTGCTTCAAGCAACGCTTTGCGAATAATCACAAAACCAAATCCTGGCACGCCCTCAATGCACTTGTTGGCAGAGGAAACCAGCACATCGATAGGTGTTTTCGCGAGGCTGATGGGTACGCCGCCAAATGAACTCATCGCATCGACGATGAGTGTTTTACCATGAGTGTGTACCACCTCTGCAATCGCCTCTAACGGGTTCAAAATGCCCGAGCTGGTTTCGCAATGGACTAAAAATACCGATGTAATCTCTGGGTATTGCTCCAGTAGCACCGCCACTTCATTGGGCTGGGGTGGCAGGTAATCACCCTTATCCAGCGTCACGTAGCGGCGGCCCATCATATGGAGCAGTTGAGCGGCACGCTTACCGTAGGCACCGTTCATCAGCACCAGTACTTTGTCATTTGGGTCGGTAGCGCAAGCCAGCGCGCTCTCAACGGCAAAGGTGCCGCTGCCCTGCATGGGCACACAGGCGTACTCGCCGCTCGCCGCTTCCGCCATGGCAAGCAGTTGAGTGCGCACGTCGGCCGTTACCTGATTAAAGTCGTCATCCCAGGAGCCCCAGTCACGCAGCATGGCCGCTTTGGTCGCGTGGGAGGTGGTCAACGGCCCCGGGGTTAACAGATAAGGCTCTTTGATTGAGTTAGTCATTTTGGTATATACCAGATTTTTTAAACACTTTAATCGCAAGCAAAGCGGCTGTCTAGGTGTCGTCTAGCTCACCAAGCGCCAGCGTTGAGCGTTATTTAACAGCACATGAGTAAGTACCGCATGCAGCAGTTTAACCACCAAGGATGTCAGGAAAATCAGCACCGCCATGGCCGCAGCGCTGGCAAAGTAGCCAGCTTCATCCAGGTGCAGCACCGCTACCGACGCAAGCCGCGTATCGCTGTTATAGAGAAACACCACCGCCGACACCGTCGTCATGGCATTGACGAATAGGTAGACCGAAATATCCAGCACAGCAGGCAGGGACACCGGCAGCGTGATGCGGCTGAACGTGGTCCAAAACGGCACTTTTAGTGAGGCCCCCACCGCTTCAAACTCAGGGTCAAGCTGCTTGAGTGCGGTCACAGAGGTGAGGTGACACACCGTATAAAAATGCACCAGCGTGTTGAGCACCAGAATCACCATCGTGCTGTAAAGCCAGTTAAGGGGATTACCTGCCTGGTTAAAAAAGAAGATATAGGCAAGACCCAGCACCATGCCAGGCACTGCCATGGGCAGCATGGCCATAAAGTGCAGCCCTTGGCGCAGCGGGCGATAGCCCTCGCTCTTTTCGATGAGCCAGGCGTTAAAGAAGATTACCAGCGTGCCCACCAAAGCCACGCTAAACGCTAACTTAAGCGAGTTAAACCACGCCCCCCAGCCACCATCGGCCATGCCTTGGAAGGTGTAGTGTTCCAGCGTGAAGGACAGGTTATAGGGCCAGAATTGTATCAGCGAGGCATACACCGCTGTACCGATGACGAGCAGAATGACGCCCGCTACCGTGTAGCAAAGCAGTGTAAATATCCAATCTCGCAGCGGGCTGGGGCTAGGCTGCCACGGCACGGCCCGTGCCGAGAGTTGCGCCACTTGGCGCCGCTGAATCCAGCGGTCAACGATAAACGAGAGCACTGCAGGCAGCAGCAGAATCACGCTCACCACCGCCCCCATCTGAAAGTTCTGCTGCCCCACCACTTGGCGATAGACGTCGGTGGCCAGCACACTGAACTGGCCGCCGATGATTTTAGGCACGCCAAAGTCGGTAATCGCCAGGGTAAACACCACAAACAGGCAGGAAATCAGCCCGTAGCGCACGCCGGGCAACGTAATAGTCAAAAACGTACGCCACTTTGGGGTACCTAGCGCGTCGGCCGCTTCGTAGAGCCGCGCATCGCTGTTGGTCAGCGCGGTGGTCAGCAGCATTAGCGCGTGAGGGAATATCCAGAAGCTCATACCCATGACAATGCCGATGGGTCCATAAACCGACTGGCCGGCCAGTAAATCGCGCAGAAATCCCTGATTGCCAAACAGATAGACCAGGCTAATAGCGGGCAGCAGCGATGGCGCCAAAATGGGCAGAATCGCCAACATCCGAAATAACCGCTTGCCCGGCATGCAGGTTCGGGTGATCCCGTAGGCGCATAAAAACGCTAACCCGACCACCACACCGGTAGTCATCAACGCCACCCGCAACGAGTTGGCAATCGAATTGACCAGCGTCGGGGTTTGAAAGTAGTGCGCAAAGTTGGCCAGTCCGATAAAGTCGCCGGCGCGGTCTTGCAGGCTCTTGATCAGCATGGTCAGTAGTGGGAATAACAGTCCCACCACCAGCAACGCAACGCCAGCGAGTAACGCCAATAAGCGGATCAACGACTCTAGCGACGGCTTGGTCGCCGATTTTACAAAGCTCTCGGCCATCATTGCTGGCTGCTCCCGGCGGGGTAAAGACGGGCGGCTTCGGCGGGCAGGTGAATACCTAGAACCTGCCCCTGGTAAAGGCATAGGTCGGTACTATCGCGGCTAGGCACATCGGCAATGAGCGTTTGGTCAGCATCCGTTAGGCGCAAAGTGACCCGCTGAAAGGGACCTAAAAACTCGATGCCGATCACCTCACCATTCAGCGCTCCCGCTTGGCGGCTAAGTGCCACCGTTTCAGGCCGAATAGCCAGTTGGGCGGCTTGGCCCACTTTTAGGGTATGCGATAGGCAGGCGCAGGACGTGGTACCCAGCAGCGCTTGGTTATCGCCCTGAGCGGTCACTTCCAGGAAGTTCATGCTGCCGATAAACGAGGCCACAAAGGCGCTGGCAGGCTGGTGGTAGATCTCGGCTGGGGTACCCACTTGCTCGATCACGCCGTGGTTCATCACCACGATGCGGTCGGCCATGGTGAGTGCCTCTTCCTGGTCGTGGGTCACCATGATTGTGGTCACCCCCAGGCGCGCCTGCAGGGCTTTAATCTGGCTGCGCAGGTGGCCCCGCACCCGGGCGTCCAACGCCGAAAGCGGCTCGTCCAGCAGCAGCAGACCGGGCTCGGTGGCCAGTGCCCGCGCCAGCGCAACGCGCTGCTGTTGCCCACCGGAAAGTGCCGCCGGGTACTTCTTTTCACTGCCGGTTAAGTTCACCAGCGCGAGCAGCTCATTAACCCGAGCATGGATGTGCGACCGCTCTACCCGCCGGTTACGCAACCCATAGGCCACATTGTTAAACACCGTGAGGTTGGGAAACAGCGCATAGGACTGGAACACAATGCCGAAATCCCGCGCCTGGGGGGGCAGCGAGGATATATCCTCGCCGCGCTGAATAAGCGTGCCCGCGGTTTGCTGGGCAAGACCCGCAATGGTGCGCAGCAGAGTTGTTTTGCCACAGCCGGAGGGTCCCAAAAAGCAGACAAATTCGCCCTCGTTAATGGTCAGGGAAATACCATCCAGCGCGGTAAAACTACCAAAACGCTTAGTGACTGCTTCAATGGTTAAATGGGAAGTAGTGGGAGTCATCACCGTTGGTGTGTCGGCCGCCAGCAGCGATGTCATTGTCGTGTGCATAACATCTCCAAGCCCCGGCGCATGGCCGGGGCAACTGATCGCGGTTTATTGTTCGGTTTTACCATCGTAACGGCGCTGCCATTCGGCCAGTACGCGCTCGCGATTGACGGCAGCCCACTGGAAGTCGGCGTCGATCATAAGGTCGGTGATATCAGCAGGGTAATTGTCGATCGGCTGTGCCACACCTGGGTAGGCAACCACTGCATAGCCTTCGTTATACAGTTCGTTGGCCTCGCGGGAGATTGCCCAGTCCATGAGCGTTTTCGCGGCTTCCAGCTTGTCGGTACCGGCCATAATAGCGGCGGCTTCCATATCCCAGCCCAGCCCTTCTTCAGGGAAGATAACTTCAATAGGCGCCCCCTGGGACTTCAAGCGCGCACCGCGGAAAGCAAATGATACGCCCACCACGGTTTCACCGGTGGCCGCCAGGCTACAAGGGGCGGAGCCAGAATGGGTGTAACGGGCGATGTTGCTATGCAGGCGATCCATATAATCCCAGCCCTGATCCTCTTCCCATAGCTGCAGCCAGCTGGCCACATCCAGATAGCCGGTACCCGACGAGTTGGGGTTAGGCATAATCACATGGCCTTCAAACTCTGGCTGGGTGAGAGCTTCCCAAGAGGTCGGCATCGGCACGCCCTGGCGCTCGCCCTCAATGGTGTTGTAGCAAATAGCAGCGACCCAGGCGTCCATACCAACCCAAGCCGGGTCTTCACCATCACGATAGGCCACATCGACAAATTTGGGGTCGAGATTCTCAACGCCAGCGGGAGCGTAGCGCTCCAGCATGCCCTCCTCTTCCAGAACCAGCAGGCTGGTAGCGGCCAGGCCCCAGATCACGTCGGCCTGGGGGTTGTCTTTCTCGGCCAGCAGGCGGGCGGTAATCACGCCGGTGGAGTCGCGCACCCAGTTAATATCGATATCCGGGTGGGCCGCGCTGAAGCGTTCAGCGTATTTTTGCAGGTCGTCCGACTCAACGGCGGTATACACCGTTAATTCAGTTGCTTGGGCGTTGGAGGCAAGCGCAACAGCAGCGCCTGCTAGCAACGTTGAAGGGAATAAACGGCGTGGCATCATGATGATAGTCTCCTGGCTAATTGGTATAGACCAGAAGTCTGAAGGCGTTAAATGACACTGCGATGACGCTTGTTTGAACGTTTTTTTAAGGGGTGATGACCGCGACCAGGTTGTCGCCGCTAGCGCTGACCCGATAGTTCCACGCTGATACACAGTGAGTCGTGGAGCCAGTGCTCCTCGTCAAACTCAATGGGGCGCTGCTGATCGTCTAAAATGGCACGGCTAATGTTCAGCCCGGCGGTGCCGGGTGCCACCAGCAGCTCTTCGGCATCAATCGGCGAAAGCGCTTCAGACACCATGCGGATAGAGCGATTGGCTAAGTAGTGCCCCCAGCGTTCGCGCAGCAGCCCCCACAGCGACTGCCCGGTGTAGATGTCCAGCAACTCTGGGGCGCACGTTGGCACCACCCACAGCGACTCCACCAGCACGGCGCGATCATCCACATAGCGACGGCGGCGAATATGATGAAACGGCTGGTCATCCGGCAGGTTCAGTGCCCGCGCGGCAGGCAGATGGGCACGGGTTTCCAGCTTCAACACTGCCGTTCGCGGCTGCCGCCCCTGTGCACGTACATAGTCATTAAAGCCCGCGTCACGGGTGGGGTCGTAAACTAAACGGGCGGGGGAAATAAACCAGCCGCGCCGGTTGCTGCGGTGGATTAAGCCCTCCATTTCCAACTGTGAAAGCGCTTGGCGCAGGGTCACACGAGTGGTGGCAAAGCGCTCGGCCAATGACCGCTCTGCAGGGAGCTTTCCTTCCCACAGGGCAGCATTTTGGTCGATCAAGGTACGAAGCTGTTCGGTTAACTTTAGATAGTAGGCATCAGACATGCGCCGATTTTCCTGGCAGAGCATTAGGCGACGAAGCGCTCGGGGGAGCCCGCCAGTCTAAGCGCCGCCAACCTTCAACGCTAGCCACCTCAGCAAGCACTGGATCGGGATTGACCGCTACAGGGCAATCCACGTACTGCAACAGCGGGAGGTCGTTGCGGGAGTCTGAGTAGAAAGTAGTGTGGCTAGGGGTGAACTGCTGCTCGGCCAGCCACTGTTTTAAACGCAGCACCTTACCGCCGCGATAAGAAAAAATACCCTCGCTGCCACCGGTATAGCGCGCGTCTTCATTGATGCCGTGTTCCACGCTTAGCTCTACCGCCAGCACGTGTTCAATACCCAGAGTGGTCGCTATCGGCTCGACCAGATGCCGTGACGAGGCGGAAATCAGTACCAGGGTATCGCCTGCTTGGCGGTGCGCTTCCAGGCAGGCCCAGGCTTGTTCAAAAATACGCGGTTGTAGGTGCGTGGCCACAAAGCGCTCGACCTCTTTTTGCACATCTTTCACCCTGCGCCCTCGCAGCGGTGCTAGGGTCATGGCCAAATACTCTTCAAGCTTTAGCTTCCCCGCATGATAGGCCTGGTGCATTTGCTCCGCCCGCGCCATAAACGCTTCGGCATCGCTGATCCAGCCTTGCTCTATCATCCATAAATTCCAGCGGTCGCTGCAGTCTCCGTCCAGGAGGGTGTCGTCAAGATCAAACAGGGCCAGGCGCATGGGAGCACTCCTTTCATCGCGGGTTGGCGGCGCGTAGGGTATGCCAAAGGTGATGACAAGACGATGACGCTAATAGAAGACGACGATGAGCAAATAGAAGGCTAAGTAGTTAACCACTGCATCGCAAACTCATCGGCAGGCAGGGGACGGCCAAACCAGTACCCTTGCGCCTCATTGCACCCCATTTCGGCAAGCAAATTCGCTTGGTCGCGCGTTTCTACGCCTTCCGCCACGGTTTTCATCTCTAGCGCTTTTGCCATGGCGATGATGGTCTGAACAATGGTGCGGTCATTTTTGTTTTCGAGCATTTCGCGCACAAAGGAAATATCAATTTTCAGTGCGTCGGCGGCGAAGCGCCGCAGGTAAGAAAGCGACGAGTAACCGGTGCCAAAATCATCGATAGAGAGTGCATAGCCCGCTTGGCGCATGGTGTGGGTAATCTCAACGGCCTGATCCGGGTCACGCATAAAATCGCTTTCGGTGAGCTCCAGGGCAATAGCACTCGACGAAACGCCGGCGGTGAGTTGCGCAATGTGGCGGGTAAGATCAGGATCGGCAAACTGTTGAGCGGAAATATTGATCGATAGCCTCCCTGGCAACTCTCCTCCAGGCTGGTTACGCCATGTTATTAGCTGTCTTGCGGACTCTTCCAGCACCCAGTCCCCCAAGGCACGAATCAAACCGCGCTCTTCGGCCAGGGGAATAAACTCGCCGGGGCTCACCCAGCCCCACTCAGCATCGTGCCAGCGGCACAGGGCTTCTGCACCGGTCAACTGGCCACTGGTAAGGTTCACCTGGGGCTGAAAGTAGAGCTCTAACGTGTGTTCAGTGATTGCCGCGCTGAGTCGCTCGGTCATCTGTTGGCGCCGATGCAGCGCGTGACGCATCGTTTGGGAGTAGGGACAGATACTATTTTCGCGCCGCTTGGCGTGATGAAGGGCAATGCTGGCAGCGTTAAATAGTTCGCCCGCCTCGCTCACATCCTGCGGATAATGAGCAAAACCGATGCTGACATCGAGATGAAAGACGCGCCGCTCCAA